>OIWV01000330.1_pt1 | contig 46070 bp, 36 predicted proteins | sample 1587751 | NCBI WGS metagenome assembly OIWV01 (sample SAMEA3888913, study PRJEB22519) | human gut metagenome | biome: human gut; feature: human-associated habitat; material: faeces | place: Denmark | collected 2010
CTCGCTCGGCTTTGCCGAGCGAGGGGGAAGAGGTTTTTTATATATACATCACTACCCTCGGGTTCCCTTCAGTCACCCGAGGTTAAGCATGATTCGCCGCCTTCGGCGACGCAAGCACACCCTACTCTCTTGCTCTCCTGTTCTCTTGTCTTGAATAATTATATGTAAAATAAGGCATTCGCAATACCCCAAAATATGTAAAATAAGGCATTCACAACACCCCAAAACATGTAAAATAAGGCATTAGGTAATATATAAAGTATGTAAAATAAGGCATTGCAAGCATAATTATATGTATATTTGCATTATGAAACAGACAGCAATAGACAAAAGAACTTTGGAAACGATATTGAGTGACCAAAGAAGCGAAATCGAAAGTAGAAAGGAAGAAAACCTTTGCTACAGGCAGGAAGAACAACTTGTAGACTTGAATAGCCCCCAAGCACAAGTTGTAATAGGAGTGCGTCGATGTGGCAAATCAACCTTATGCTTCCAAACTCTGTTTCATGCCGGAGTTGAATTTGCCTATGTGGATTTTGACGACGAGCGTCTTGCAGAACTTCAAACCAACCAACTAAACGACTTATTAGAAGTTCTGTATAAAATATATGGAGACTTTAAATATCTGTTTCTCGACGAGATACAGAACATAGAAGGTTGGCCATTGTTTGTAAACCGATTGCTTAGAACCAAGATACATATTATATTAACGGGAAGCAACGCCAAGCTTTTGAGCAATGATTTATCAACCCACCTTACAGGACGAAGCAGCGAAATAGCCTTATATCCGTTTTCATTCGCCGAGTACTGTGCAATGAAGTCAATCAACACAAAATCGTTTACCACTAAAGATATTGCCAAACTAAGAGGTGCTTTTGATGAGTATATGCAACAGGGAGGCTTTCCCGAGTTGATGCTTATAAAAAACCAAAAACAATATGTAGCCAATCTTGTCAACAATATACTGAAGCGAGACATTGAGCAACGATACAATATAGCCTTTTCGGCAGGCTTTGAGAATATGGCAAACCATCTTCTTAATGTATCTCCAACTATTGTCAATGCCGGTGAACTTGCAGATATCTTTGGATTTAAATCATCACATACCGCTCGAAATTATATAGAACACCTGAAACAAGCCTTCATACTTGTAGGAGTTAAAAAATATTCTGCCAAGAGCAAGATACGTGTCACACAAGAGAAAGTGTATGCTATTGATGTGGCATTGATGAATCAACGCGAAAATGCTTGTGCTGGAGAGAATCTTGGTTGGCGCCTTGAAACAATAGTACTAAACCATTTAATTCGTCGTTGCCATTACGAAGGATTGGATGTTTACTATTTGAAAGACCGCACAGCCGAATGTGATTTTGTTGTATGCAATAACAACAAAGTAATACAATGCATACAAGTTTCATACGACATATCAAACCCCAAGACTCGCAAACGAGAACTAAACGGCTTGCTTATGGCACACCGACAGACCAAGTGCAAGAACCTTCTGCTCTTAACCGATCACGAATACGAAGAGACAGAACAAGAAGGAGTACCCATAACTATCAAGCCTGTTTATGAATGGGTTTGTAATACATAGAGAGGGTTTATTATGCTATCAAGCAACAAGTGCAAAGATATAGATTTTTAGGCTATCCCGAAATACAACAAAAGGAGGTACAGTCTCAGAACCGTACCTCCTATTTATATCCCTTACTTAGTGTCTACGCCACTTGCGTTAAGACCTGGACCACCACCAGCTGTATAGCCACGGCTCTCGCCAGAAGTCCAAGGCGAAACCCAGAAGGCATACAAGTCGCCACGTGTAAGGTAGAACTTGGCACGTATTGTACGACCCTGAAGGTCTGTAAGGTCCTTCTTGCCCTTCCAAGTAATGAGCTGCTTTGTCTTGTCGGCACCACGCATCACCACGCAGTCGCGCTTTGTGAAGCCTGGGATAGGATTGCCGTCGGCATCAAGCAGCTCCACCTTGAGCTGTGCGCCCTTAGCCTTAACGTCGGCATTGACAAAGAAGTACTTGCCGTCTACCTCTATATTATCGCCCACAAAGCTACCCTCCTTGTTGCCAACGTGCATCGACACAAAGCCGTCGCGACGCAAAATAGCAAGACCGGTGGCAAAGTTTGAGTCGTGTACAGGCTTACTGTTGTATCTTCCCGAGCAATAGAAGTAGAGCGAATCGCCCACGATTATTGGGCAACCAGCCACCGACTGCACATTACCGGCATTCCATGCCTTGAAGTCGGAGCTTACACCAAGGAAAGGACGCTTAAACTCTCTATCCCAGTGGAAGCCGTCGTTAGCCCATCCTATGAGCACCTCGTTGCGCTTCTGAATCTTCAGGCTGTCGCAAGCATTGTTCTCGGGACCCTGCCAAACGGTGAAGTAGCCAAGCATACTACGCTCGTATGCCATTGCCTCGTGGTTGTATATCTGAGGGCGAATGTCCGGGAACTGTGGGTTGCGTGGGTCATCGTCCTCGGCATTAAACCAGTACTTGATGAACTTATCGCTATGGTTGTCGTATACACGATGTGCCAGACTCACGGTCAGTTCGGGGTCGGCACCATCAAGATAGCAACGCGAACGACGATACTTTTTGCCGTTGATAGTCTTCAACGACAATACATACTTCTTACGGAACGGATCGTAATAGGCAGCGCAGCGGTCGTATAGCTCGCCAGACAAAGCCTTGGTGTCGCTCCAATGTATGCCGTCTGCCGAATAGCGCAGGTGCATACTCACAGTATACTTGCCATTAAACACTACCGAGAACATCTTGTATCTCTTCTGTGGGTCCTTCTCCTCCTTATCGAGGAGCACCGACACACAGTCGTGCTCAAGCGTGTCAACGATGTTGGTACCCGGCACAACGTCAAGCGCAGGCTTGTGCCATGTCTTTCCATCGGTCGACTCGGCATAACAGGTTATTAGTCCGTAAGTCTTCTCGCCACCTGCCGAATACCACATCTTAAACTTACCAACCGTCTCGTCGTACCATACACCTCCACTAAACGGGGCTGCGTATGGGTCACCGGTTGCATTAAGTTCCCATTTGCGGTCGGCTTTCAACACAGGATTCTGGTCATAATAAGTGGGCGTGTGCCATACACGCTCCACTCCCTCGCACTTGCCAAACTGAGTGTAGGCTGCAATATGACGGCCTGACTGGGCAGAGGCTGCAAGGGAGAATAAAGAGAATATCGAGATTATTAGCTTATTCATAAACTTAAAAAATTATCTTTTATTAAAGTCCATATACAACAAGTGCCGTGTTCTTAATTATTAATTAAGGACACAGCACTTGCGATTATTCATTAGCAAACAGTGCCATTAACGCTGGCTTACTTCTGCAATCCTGTACGCTGTGGGTTCTGTCCTCGCATTGGCCAAGCTGCATCAGTAGCATAAGATGCGGCACGTGTTGTAACGCAAAGCATCTGAAGAGTGCCATCCTTTGTCACAACAACAAATGTGTTGCCTGCTGCATCCATAACAGGTGTAGATGCACACGACTCACCAAGACTGAGTGATGAGAACAATGTACCATCCGCCTTCAAGATATAGTATGTTGCATTAGCATCAATGAAGTGGATATAACCACGATTGTCAATCATAGGTGTTGTCTGAACGCTTGCCTCCACCGAGTATGTCCACTTAACCGAACCGTCTGGGTTAAGGGCTACAACTCCTGAAGGATTAGCCTCTGTAGCAACACCAAGGTTTGCATATACAGTTCCGTCTTTTGCAATAGCTACACCACCATCAGCGATAGCTGTGTTTGTGTCGTACTTCCACTTAAGTGTACCGTCAGCATTAAGAGCCATAACCATACCGCCTGTTGCCTTATCGGCTACTGCATAAAGAGTTCCGTCTGCTGCAATAGCAGGTGTGCTGCTACGCAAAGCACCTGTAAATGCAGAAGATGCACCACCAAAATCGGTATTGTATACCCACAAACCAGCACCTGCTGCTGTATCAAAACCAAAGTAACCGGTATTGCCCTTGCCTGCGCCATAGAGATTTCCAGTCTTTGAAAGCGACAAACCGCCAGTGATGTCGCCAAGACCAGAAGCATATTCTGTGCATGTGCCGTTGTTTATCTTCCAGATCTTACCTTTGCGCTGTGCTGTATACACATTGCCCTCTGCATCAATAGCAGGAGTGATAGAATAGAGGTTGGCGTCTGCACCAGCATAAGCCCAAGCCACATTACCCTTCGGTGTGGCAGCAAAGACAAAGAGACGACGGTTAGCACCAGCATCCTTAAGGTCGCGTGCAATGAAGTAAACATTGCCATCAGCACCTACCGACGGGCTTGAATAGATGTCTTTACATCCAGCAGCCGAGCTACCACCATCATGCTTGCTAACCATAGCGGCATCAATGTCAAGTACCCAAGAGGCTCCACCAGTAGAGATGTTATAAGCTGTAAGGCGACCTGGATCTGTAGCATTACCACCAGTAAGCATATACACAGCCTTACCATCGGCAGACACAGCAGGCGAAGAACCACCTGTTACACTACCATTGAGATTTGACGCCCACTGCACAGAGATTGCAGCAGTTGGGTCGAGCACTGTTATGCTCTGTGTGGCTGTTGCCTTAAGATTGTTGTTGTCAGTAACGGTGAGCGATACATTGTACACACCCTCCTTTGTATATGTGAACGATGGGTTCTGTTCGGTTGATGTGCTATTAGCCTCATCACCAAAGCTCCACAACCAAGAAACAATCTGTGTGTTTGCTTCAGGCACAGATGCGTCTGTGAACGAAATAGGCGAACCTATCTCATAACCCTCTGCTGCCTCACTTACTGAGAAAGCAGCTCTTGGTGCTGTCTTATAGACAGTGTCGTCGTCGCTGCACGACACGGCAATAAATGCCAATACCATTGTCAGAAAATACAGTATCTTTTTCATTGTTTTGTCTGATTTTTGATTTGATGTTTTTTGTTATTTCTTATCTATGCCCAACTTGTTAAGGTTTGGACCGCCACCTGCTGTATACCCCTGGCTTTCTCCAGTGCTCTCTGGCGAAATCCAGAAAGCGTAAAGGTCGCCATCGGTAAGATAGAACTTCACCTTTATCTTTTGGTCCTTAAGCGATGACAGAGTCTTGCCACTTGTCCACTCTACCTTTGCCTTGCAATTGTCTCCCTTAACCACCTTACATTCGGCTTTAGAGAAACCACTAACAACATTGCCATTAGCATCAAGTATTTCAACACGCAACTCTCCATTAACCTTTGCATTAACAAAGAAGTTTTCGCCTGTAAAACGAATGCCTACAGTTGTTAGTTCGCCAGTACCCGACATAGATGCGAATCCGTCACGGCGGAGAATAGCCAAACCTGTTGATGTTATCTCATTGGTTCCCTCAAGACGACGACCACTCAAATAGAAATAAAGCTTGTCGCCAACTATTAGCGGAGCACCAACTACCGACTGCAAGTTACCGTTGTTCCAGTCTGCACGATTGTCGCTAACAGCCATAAACGGATTCATATCGTCACGCTGCCAGCTAAAGCCATCACGACTATAACCAACCATAATCTGGTTGCGCTTTATAACGTTGTCCTTTGAGCAGACATCATTCTCCGGTCCCTGCCAAACGCTGAAGAAACCTAACATAATGCTTTCGTATGCAATAGCATCAAGGTTATAGATACCAGGAGCACCATCGTTGTTGTTGTATTTTGGATGCTTCTGCTCGTTAGGCCATGGTCCAAACCAGAATTTGCTTAGTTCCGCCTTGGCATTTTGGTTGCCAATAGCAGGGTCACTATTCTCATAATAGTCACGGGCACGCACTGTATAAGGGTCGCTCGAATTGACACGCACATTATGGCGCATGCTCCATGTCCATACATCACGGAACGGGTTTTTATACACTGTGGAACGGTCGGTTACTGCTTGCGACGGTGTATTGTTGTCGCGCCATTGTATACCATTGGCAGATGTCTTGTATATATACTTCCATTTGCCTGCTCCACCAGCCACCTGGAACATCTTGTAACGCTTAGAAGCGTTAGTTTCCTGCTTGTCTATCCATACCGTAGAGGCATCACGCTGCAAACCTTTGTCTACAATGTTGGTACCCGAAACGATTGAGAGCGACGGCTTTGTCCACGATATACCATCTGTCGACTCTGCATAACAGGTTATTCCTCCAGAGTTGGTTGAATAGCTTCCGCCACCTGCCATGTACCACATCTTAAACTTTTGGTCTTGCTCGTCATACCATACACCGTCACTAAATGGGGCTGCAAAAGCTGCCCCTTTAGTACCGGTCTTCTCCCAATCCTTGTCAGGCGAGAGAATTGGATTGCCCGAATAATATTCGGGATAATGGAACTTACGACTCAGAGTTGTGTTTTCAATAAGGAAGTTGTCGACAAAGAGTTGTCTACCAACTGCAATATTGACTGTAGTGGGTCGTGTGGTTAGGTAGAACGGCGACATTCCCTTACGTATATCAGATGTGGCAGAACGCAATATAGGCCATTGTGCCGGCAACTTAATACCATTGTATATTGTACCTACCAAATAGTCTGGGGTCGTCGGTTCTTCAGGGTCAGGAGTCGGAGTTGGTGGAACCACAGGATCCTCACCGCCAGACGGACTATCCGAACCACAACCTGTAAGCGAACAGGCGGCGACGATAGCTATAGAATATAAAAACTTATGTCGCATAATAACATTCTTTTAAATATTGATTTATTACTTCTGCGGGCAATCAACACCTGTTGCGCTGAGTCCTGGACCGCCACCTGCAGTAAAGCCACGGCTCTCTCCCGTCTCCCAAGGCGAAATCCAGAAGGCATACAAGTCGCCACGTGTAAGGTAGAACTTGGCACGTATTGTACGACCCTGAAGGTCTGTAAGGTCCTTCTTGCCCTTCCAAGTAATGAGCTGCTTTGTCTTGTCGGCACCACGCATCACCACGCAGTCGCGCTTTGTGAAGCCTGGGATAGGATTGCCGTCGGCATCAAGCAGCTCAACCTTGAGCTGTGCGCCCTTAGCCTTAACGTCGGCATTGACAAAGAAGTAGTTGCCATCGAACGAGAGTTTCTCGGTAGTAAGGTAGCCTTCCTTAGCATCGGCGTGCATTGACACAAAGCCGTCACGACGCAAAACGGCAAGACCTGTAGAAGTGTAGCTGTCCCACATAATCTTGTTGAGGCGTCTGCCCGAGCTGTAGAAGTAGAGCGAGTCGCCAACAATAAGCGGTGTACCGTTGATAGACTGCATATTGCCCCAGTTCCAAGCGCCCTCTGTCTCATTGACATCCATAAACGGCTGGTGAGTAGGACGGGCAAAGTGGAAACCGTCACGGCTATAGCCAAGCTCTATAACATTGCGCTTCTGTATACCGTCGCGCTTGCAGATGTTGTTCTCAGGTCCGCACCATGCGGCATACTGACCAATCATGATGCTCTCGTAAGCAATAGCATCGAAGTTGTATATGCCCGGCTCTACCTCTGGATACTTGGGATGGCGCAGCTCCTTGTCGTCTGGAGCAAACCAGTAGTGTAGATTGCGGTCGGCAGCATCCTTGCGTACACGGTGTGTAAGGCTTACCAACAACTCTGGGTCTTCGTTCTCGGCGTATGCTCTTGAACGTGATGATACTGGCGTAGACCAACGCAAGCTCAATGCCCAACGATTGGTAAACGGATTGTAGAACGCTGTTGAACGGTCGTACACGTCGCCCGACTGGGCTACGCCTCGGCTCCATTTGCGTCCATCAGCCGAGTACTTTAGTATAATTTGCCAACGCTTGTCTGTAGGACGACGCTGGATGTTGAACAACTTCCAACGACGTTCAGGATTCTTCTCTGTGCGGTCGAGCCATATAGTGGCTGCGTCACGGTCGCATGTGTCAACGATGTTTGTACCTGGTACAATGTCGAGGTTTACCTTCTTCCAGTTCTTGCCATCCTTCGACTCGGCATAGCAAGTATAGAAGGTCTGGTTGCTCTGCTTGTGCATAGTGCCAGCTCCTGCAAGATACCACATCTTGAAGATGCCCTCATTCTCGTCATACCATATACCGTCGCTGAACGGAGCTGCGTATGGAGCGCCCTCGGTGGTATTCTCCCACTTCTCTGTAGGCTCCAACACGGGGTTGCCCTTGTAGAAGTTAGGAGTGTGATATACACTGCGCAGGTTGGTAGAGCTTATCAAGAACGAGTCGACAAACAGCTGACGGCCATTGTTGATAGGCAGCACAGCCGGCTTGTTCTGCAAGTAAGGCACCGGCATCTCATGACGCTCGGTTGGTTCTTGATACTGCGGTGGCCAAACCTTAGGCAATGTTATGCCATTGTTCAATGTCTGTGCTGTCGCCATAGAGGCGACAGCGCAGAGCACGATGGTTGATAAAACATTTCTCATGATTACTTATTTAGTATCCTGGGTTGTTCGATGTTATATACGGGTTAGAGTTCATCTCGTTGATTGGGATAGGCAGCCACTCGTGCTTGTTGTTTACAAATCCCTTGAAGTCGGACACAGAGACAAACTTCTTGAATGTAGGATCAGCTGCAGCCAACTGCTGGAAGCGTGACGAAAGCTCGCCCCAACGCAGCAAGTCGTAGAAGCGGTGTCCCTCGAACGAGAGCTCAAGAACACGCTCGTGCTTAACATCCTCAAGTGTTACCTGTGATAGGTCAGCCATATTGGCACGCTTACGTACCTCATTAACAGCTTGAGCCGGTGTCAACTGTCCCTGTGTACCGCCATTGAGTACAGCCTCGGCATAAAGCAGATAGATATCGGCAAGACGGATATAGCGCCAGTTCACGCCGTTAGCACGTGGCTGGTTGTAAACCATCTCCTTTGTTCCACCACCTACACCATTGAGCTTCGGTGTACCATCGGCATTGGTAAGCATAGGCAACGAATAGTCGAGACCCTTCTTTATACCTGCCTTAAACGAATGTGCCAATGTGTTGGCTATAGTCTGGAAACCTTCAGCAGAAGCTGTTTTAGGATAGAGCTGCTCCCAGTGGAAACCGCCAGGACCTTCAAGACGCTGCTTGTTACCCTCTGCATCAGTGTGCAGCTTAATCTCTGGCTTGAGGTCGTCAAACATCAATGTAGAGAACATTCGGATATCGGTGCATCCGTCCTTGTCTATAGAGTTGACAAACTCGTTGTACAACCAGTTGTTGGCTACACCCTCATAGCCTACACCTGCACCAGGCAACATAAGACCGCGAGAGTCGAAAGCAAGACCAGATGTTGCAAGACCTGGGTTGAAGCCAGTATTATTGACATCGCCAAGGAACTGTATCTCAAGGATTGACTCTGGGTTGGCATCATTCTCATGAGCTACGTCAAAGTTCCAAGAGTAGTCGGGAGCAAGCTCGTATGTACCCAACTTACCAGTAAGGATATCATCAAACTCGGCAGCAGCCTCATTGTAATAGGTCTTGGTGCTTGTTCCATAATGGCTCTCAATGCCAGTGCGGTACATATAGCAGATACCCTGCAAAGCAGCAGCAGCTGCTCTTGTTACACGTCCCTGGTTGTTACCTGTCCAATAACCCTTAACAGGCAGCAACTCCTTGGCTTTCTTAAGATCCGACTCAATAAAGTCCCAAACAGCCTCTGGAGCCTCAGGCTTGCGCACATAGTCCTCCGAGCCACGTGGCATCTGACGTATAGGCGACACCTGACGGAAGTTTACCAACAAGTAGTAGTGGGCAAATGCACGCCAGAAGTAAGCCTCGCCCATATATGCGTTGAGCAACTGGGTGTTGCCAGAGAAGTCTACCTTAGAAGCTTCTTCAATGATGTAAGATGCCTGTGAGGCAGTGGTATACATAAGGGTGTACGGCTGCTCTATTGTATAGTAGCTCGAGTTGAGGTCTTCGCCAAACATACCCGGCTTGCCGTAGTCAGAGTTTGAGTTTCCCTCATCACCACGTATAATCTGTGTCTTCGAACCAGAAGCTCCAAGACAACGCTGTGTAGAGATGTATCCGTACATTGTCATCACAGCATCGTTCACACCTTCGGGTGTTGAGAAGTATGTCTTCATACTGGGCTGGTTGGGGTTGATAGCCAAATCGTCGAAGACGCTATCGCAACTCTGAAGTGTCAAGCCACCTGCAAGCAACAGTGTTGCTAATATCTTATAGTTGGTTTTCATAATGATTTTAGTGTTTAGAATGAGACATTGAAACCTAATGTGTATGTACGGGCGTTGGGGTACGACTTGCTATCGATACCACGAGAGAACAGTGCGTTCGAGCTAACTTCTGGGTCATAGCCAGAGTAGTTGCTTATAGTGAACAGGTTCTGTACACCGCCATATACGCGCAGACGCGAAAGGCCAAGCTTGCTGATGATCTTCTCTGGGAATGTATAACCCAGCTGAAGGTTCTTACAACGCAGATACGAACCATCCTCAATATAGAACTCACTTGGAAGAGAGTTGCCACCGTTTGTATTCTGAGTCTTCATTACAGGTATGCCTGTGTTGTGGTTTGTCGGACTCCAAGCATTCAATACGTCGGTCACACAGTTGTTAGAGTAGTCGAAGTAGTAGGTATACTTCATCTGGTTAAAGATGTCGTTGCCTGACACACCCTGCAAGAACAATGTGAGGTCGAAGTTCTTATATGACGCATTAACGTTCAAACCGTATGAGAAGTCAGGAATTGGATTACCCAATATCACCTTGTCGTCTGCATTTACGATACCATTCTTGTCGGTATCCTTGAAGATGAAGTTACCATCAGCATCAAATCCGTCAATCTTGTAGCCATAGAACGAACCGATTGGATATCCTGGCTTGGTGATAGATGGCGAATCGTTGAAGTAGCTCGACATAGCTCCAGAGGTGATAGGCTGTACGTTGTCACCAAGAGCAAGCACCTTATTGCTGAGTGTTGACACATTGAATGAGGCGTCGATTGAGAAGTCGCGTGTAAGCTGCTTGCGATAGCCAAGCATAAACTCCCAACCCTTGTTCTCTACAGATGCTGTGTTGACGTAAGGCTTCTCACGTGAAGAGTTAATCTCGAACACCTGACCACTTGAGAGGTTAAGGTCTATCTGTGCCAACAGGTCTACATTCTTCTTATAGAAGTACTCTACCTGGAATGTGAGGGCGTTGTCAAAGAAGCCCAACTCAAGACCAATGTCTGTTGTCTTTGCTGTCTCCCACTTCAAGTTCTTCGACTTAAGGTAAGCGGCACGACCACTGGTGAAGCGTATTCCATTGAGTGTGTATGCAATAGGACCGTATGCAATGTCGTCAAAGTTGTATGGATCGAGGAAGTTTGAACCAAGCTCACCATAGCTGGCACGCAGCTTAAGTTTGCTGATGGTCTGCTTCGGGAACCAAGACTCTTCCTGTACATTCCAACCTACAGACACTGAAGGGAAGTAACCTACACGGCAATCCTTGGCAAACTTAGACGACTCGTCTCGACGAATACTTGCAGAAAGCAAGTAGCGGTTCTTGTAGTCGTAGTTCAAACGGCCGAAGAATGACAACAGGGCTGCATTCTCATCGCCTGCCGAAATCTTGCCATCAATGTTTTGGAAACCTGTGATATTTGTACCACCTATGTCATTGATTGTCGAAATGCCCATCGAACGATAGTACTCACGCATCCAGCTGGTACCTACAAGAGCATCGATGCTATGACCTCCGAATGTCTTGTTGTAAGACAAAAGGTTATCGATGGTGTAGGTAAATGTCTCACCACGCGACTCTGATATGCTATTGCGAGTATTACCGAAGTCTACATCAGGAGTTCCATCTTCATTCCACTTTGTATTATAAGTAGGTGTGTGTGTATAAGAGTGTGCGTTACTCCAGTTGGCACTGAATGTAGCCTTATACTTCAAACCGTCCCAAAGGTCAAGCTGAGCATTAATTGCACCGATAACATCTGTTGTACGGTTGTAACGATCAGAGTATTTTAGCGGAGCAAGTTTGTTCACTGCCTTTCCGTCCTCTGGGTTGATGTAGTAGTCGGGACCACCTGATACAAGACGTCCTTGTGCATCATGCACTGGCAAGGTAGGCAATGAGATGCTGAAAGGTGTTGTTGGTGTCTTGTCGCGGTGCGAGATAGACAGATTCTCAGACAATGAGAAGATGCCCTTCTTGTACGAAGAGTTTACACGGAAGTTGTAGCGCTTGTAACCTGAGTATATGGTCATACCCTTTTGGTCAAGATAGCCAACGCTTGTAGAGAATGTCGAATTCTCGCCACCACCCGAGATAGAGGCATTGAGGTTCCACATTGGTGCAAACTGCAACCACTGGTCAGCCCAATCGGTGTCTACATTTGGGTTTGTCGGGTTGTCGTTCTCAGGAGCATGTGCAAGACCTGAGTTGTCGGCTACCTTATTGGCAAACTCACGCCACTGTGACGCATTAAGGAAGTCGGGCACGTTGGTTGGTGTCTGTGCTGCAAACGAGCCATCGATTTCAACCAGCGGCTTACCCTTCTTGCCACGCTTTGTAGTAATGATCACTACACCATTGGCTGCACGCGAACCATAAATAGCAGCGGCTGCACCATCCTTAAGAATCTCTATCGACTCGATGTCGTTAGGGTTAAGGGTGGTAAGACCGTTGTTACTGAAAGCTCCGTCAATAACATAAAGAGGTTCGGTGGCACCAAAAGAAGCAGCACCACGAATAACGATGTTGACATCTGCACCGGCTACACCAGCCTGCTGAATAATGTCAACACCAGGTGTGCGTCCCTGAAGAGTAGACGCAACGTTTGATGATGTTTGTTTAACAATATCCTTGCTTGATACCGAAGCTACCGAACCTGTAAGGCTCGACTTCTTCTGAACACCATAACCCACTACAACGAGTTCTTCAAGCGAGTGCGAGTCGCTCTTCATCGTTATATTGAGAGGTTGGCCGTTCCATTTCACTTCGGTAGCCTCAAAACCGAGGTAAGTAATAACAAGAACGTCGCCCTTGTTTACTTTGTCAAGTACAAAGTCGCCGTCAATTCCGGTAACAGTACCAGTCTTTGAGCCTTTCACTACAACTGATGCACCGATAAGCGGTTCGCCAGCCGAATCTTTTACTATACCCTTACATACACCAGCCTGTTGAGCCTGTGCATGAACGGCCTGATTTGTGGCTGCTCCTGCCATTTGAGGATTCAATACCCCCCCCAATTGCAAGCAGAGCAAAACTAATTGACTTGAAGTTGTTAGTTGCCATAAATTGATTGTTTATTGTTAGTAATTGGTTTGTTGTTATATCTTTACTTTTACGATGAGCTTTCTCACCTTGCGGTTGCCTATAACGGGAGCGTGTGGGTCTTCTGGCCACACAATCATAAACTGTCCCGGATGAAGCTTGGCGTATACCGAGGCAGGCTCGGCATATAGTGCGCAGTCGGCATCGTCGTCGTATGGCTTTGATGGTAAGCCTGTGTCGGCAATGTCTTTCCAACCTATGGTTTCCTCGCCCTCCAACAACACGTGGATGTCTATATACTTGCGGTGCATCTCGAGCACCTGCTGCTCGGCTGGAATACACTCGGGGTTGACGTTGTTTATAAACAGGTCGTCGCCCTGAAGCTCTATGCGTCCGCATGGAGTGTTAAGCAGGTCGTGCGACTTGATGTAGTCGAACGCCTTCTTGAATAACGGATGAAGCGACTCTATGCGCTCGCTGTGTTGTAGACTTGATATTATCATTGTTCAACAATATTTAATAATTAAAACCCAAACTCAATCTCTACTCAGTCTCTACTCCATATTATCGGTCTTTGGACGCAAGGCGAACAGCTGTACGGCGAGTGCCACTGCCACTACTGCGGCAAGCACGGCAAAGCCGAGTCCGAGGTCGCCGTTGTCGCTCCACTTGCCCAAAACGTTGGTTATGGCTGCTCCGGCAAACACGCCCACCATATTCATTATACCGTAGGCTGTGGCACGCTGACGCGCTCCTACAAACTGACAAAGGATAGGCATATTGTTGGCATCGAACATACCGAAACCTATACCAAACAACAAGCCGGCACATATAATGCCCACTACGCTATGACCGAAGCCGAGAAGCAGCAGTGAAGGGATGGTAAGACCAAGACCTATAGCACCTGTATATACACGTCCACGTATGTTGCGCTTTACCCAGCGGTCGCTCAAGGTTCCGCCAAGCAACACACCGATGAAGGACGATGCGGCAATGGTGATGGTAGCCATCGGACCTGCCTGCGACATTGGCAAGTTGAGGTTCTCGGCAAAGAGGGTTGGCAGCCAGTTTTTGGTAGCCCATCCCGGCAAACTTGGCGCTGCGAAATAAAGCAGAATTACCCAGAAAGCTACGTTGCTAAAGAGCGACTTCATACTGCCAAACACACCCATCGACTGTGGCTTTGTGGCTTTGACAGCTGCCGGTATCTCCTCGCGCTTCTTGTCGTAAAGAAAAACTGCAAGTATAATGGCATATACAATGCCGATGATGCCAAACCAATGGAAGGTGGTGTGCCACGAATAGGCTGCGGCAAGTGTGGCTCCAAAACCGCCCACTGCCTGACCTATATACAATCCCGTCATGTGTATGCCTACAGCAAGCGAACGCGAACCGCCGGTGTGATAGTCGGCTATAAGAGCCAAGCCTGCCGGCAAGTAGAGTGCCTCGCTAATGCCCATAAGCGAGCGGAGCCAGAACACCTGGTCGAATGTGGTTGCCAAACCCATAAGGTATGTTACCGACGACCATACCAAGAGGCTGCCTACGATAAGCCACTTGCGGCTAAGACGGTCGGCAATGATGCCCGACACTGGGCTCATCAAGCCGTATATCCAGAGGAATACAGCCATAAGTCGACCAAAGTTGGTAGCCGACTGCAACTCCTGGATGTCCATCTGCATAGCATCCTTCATGGTGCTGAGCATCTGACGGTCCATATAGTTGAGCAGAGCCACTCCGCCAAGAAGGCCTACCACTACCCAGGGATAAATCTTCGAATTCTTCATAAAAAGTTTAGGTAATAATCCTATTTAAGTTTGATATAAAAATCTAATTGAATTTAAGAGATTAGGTTTAATAGCTAAGAGGGGTGTCAAATCGGAGCTAACCCTCCCATTTGACACATCCCCCATCACATCTTAATTAACTTTTCCTTATAACCAAAACAAATCTATTTTTTATTGCCCAAAATCTCATTGCAGAGCATATACGAGCGTATCATCATACGTGGGATGTGGAACGGACCCTTGAAGAGGTTGCCCTTGGCTGGCTGTGCCACTGAACCGTCGCGGTGCAGATAGCCATACCATTCGCCATACTCGTGGTCGGGGAAGTGGGCATATGTCCACTCGCTTATGATGCGGTGGCGCTCCAGATATTTCTCGTCGCCTGTGAGCTTGTAGGCATAGAGGTTGGCAATAATGGTTTCGCACTGTGGCCACCAGAACTTCATGTCCTGCGAGTAGTCTTGCTGTGGATAGCCCTTGCAGTCGCGGAAGTTGATTATGCCGCCAAACTCCTTGTCCCAACCCCAGTCCCAAGACCAGTCGAGCACCTGCAGTGCAAACTTAAGCAGCTCTTTGTCGCCACGGCGCTCTGCCGTATCCATAAGGAACCAAGAGGTCTCCATGCAATGGCCCGGGTTGATAAGACGTCCGTTGATGCTGTCGATAAACTCGCCGTTAGGACCAACGGTCTCGAGCAATGCCTTAAACTCGGGATGAACAAAGTTCTTTGTAAGCGACTTAAGAGAGATGTCGGTCTGCTCGTCAAGCTCAGGATCGTCTATCACCTGCCTCAATACGTTGGCAACGTTGATGAGAATCATCGTTATGCTGTGGCCTATAGCCTCCACGGTTGGCAAGTATTTGGGTTCGAGCATACCCGGTGTGTTGAGACGCTGGCGCATCTCGCGGAATATCTGCATGGCCTTCTCGGCATACTCGCGGTTGCCTGTGGCCTTGCTGTATTCTGCCATGGCTATGGCTGCAAAGCTCTCGCTGAACACGTAGCGACGCTTGCGGAGCGGTGTGCCGTCGGCTGCCACTTCAAAGAACATGTGGCGGTCGGTGTCGAAGCAGTGGGCTTCGATAAAGTCGATGGTCGACTTGGCTGCGTCGAGCCACTCCTGGCGCTGCTCTATATTGTTGTAGGCATAGCAGCAGGTATAGGCAAAACGACCCTGAAACCATACCGACTTGGTGGTGTCCATAAGCTCGCCGTTGCGTGCAACGCAGGTATAGACACCTCCGTTCTCACGGTCGAGGCCGTACTTCATCCAGAAAGGCATAATGTTCTGGACAAGGTCTTCGCGATAGCACTCTGCCCAATAGCCTAAGTATTTGTTTGTATCCATCATTCTCAATAATGTTATGTATAGTGGTACGACAAAAGAGCCGTACCACCTATTAGCTTGATTGAAATTAGAAAATGTTGCACTTGTTGAAGAAGTCGATGTCCTCAAGCTCCTTCTTCATGCGTGCCTCTTCTTCGTCAGTCATGTTGTTGAACGGTGTGCGGTTCTTGCCAAGGTCGAGACCTATGAGCTTCATGATGCGCTTGCCGCCCACGATGTTGCCGCGGAAGTGGCATATAACGTTGATTACCTCCTGTGCAAAGTTCTGCAGCTCGCGAGCCTTCTCTATATCGCCTTCCTTCCAAGCGTCGAGTATGCCGGTAAGACAACGGCCGTTGTAGTTGGTTGTGCCACCGATGCCACCCTGTGCGCCGCCCATTGCGAGGCAAGGAAGGATGGTCTCGTCCTGACCGTGAAGCATATCAAACTTGCCGTCGGCGTAGAGACGACACTGGTTGTACTCGTACAGGCTCTCGTATGTGTACTTGATGCCGGCAAAGTTGGGGATACGGCCGTCTACAGCCTTAAGGAAGTCGACCATAGAGAGGTAGGCACCATTGAATGCTGGGATATGATAGAAGTAGAACGGAAGATTAGGAGCACCGGCTGCAATCTCCTCGCAATACTTAACAAGCTCTTCTACACGACCCACCTTTGGGAATGGAGGAGCCATAGCACCAATGGCAAAGGCACCTATCTTCTGTGCGTGCTCGGCAAGCTTGCGGCTCGACTTGACGCAGCAGCTGCCAACGTGTACCAGCACCTTGAAGCCTTCGGGAGCCACGCTCATCCAACGCTCTGCCAAAGCCATGCGCTCTTCCTCGGTAAGCATATAGCCCTCGCCCGACGATCCGTTGATGAATACGCCCTTAAGACCATTCTTTACAAGCATGTTTGCATAACGCTCGATTGGCTCGAGGTTTACCTCGCCGTTCTCATAAAAAGGAGTGAACGGGGCGTCAATCAGTCCCTTAATCTTTTCCATATTGTCTAAGTTATTAAATTGATTTAGTTTTACGTCGGCAAATTTATAAATTAATTTAATAACCTCCAAGCTTTTTTGTAGTTATTTCAAGATAAATTAAGAATAACTGCGTTTTTAACACTTCGCAATTAAGAAATAACGACATATTAGCCAAATTGGATTAAAAACCAATTGGAATATTTGGCTAATTGCATAATAATAAGTACCTTTGCTATGCTTAGCCCGTGTGGCTACGCAAGTAGATATCAAATAGGACAAAATTCAATACCTTACCTTATTATATACAGTAAACCTCCATGCCCAATATATTCAATTTAGGCGGCGAAGGCAAGAATGCCGCATTCAAAAAAGACATTATTAAGTATTTTGTAGCTAATGGCAACTCTACCATTCAAGAGCTTGCCAAGGACACGTTGCTTAGTGTACCCACCGTAACAAAGGCTGTGACCGAGCTTATTGAGCTTGGCTATATCGTGGAATATGGCAAGCAAGAGACAAGCGAGGGCCGCCGCCCGATATTGTACGGGCTTAATCCCGAATCGGGTTTCTTTGTCGGTGTCGAGATTAAGGTCGACTTTATCAACCTCGGACTGATGAACTTCCGCGGCGATATGGTTGAGCTTGACGACAACGTGCCTTGCCGTGTGGACAACACGATGGAGTCGGTAGAAGAATTGTGCCGTCTTGTCAAACAATTCATAGACAAGTCGGAGGTGGACAAGAGCCGCATACAAAACATCATGTTCTGTATCTCGGGACGCGTCAACTCGGCTACGGGCTACAGCCATACGCTATACAACTTCTCCGAGCAACCCTTGACCCGACTGCTGTCCGACATCCTCGGCTATCGTGTAGACATCGAGAACGACACCCGTGCCTTTGCCTACGGCGAGTATACAAAGGGTGTTGTGAGGGGCGAGCGCGACGTGTTGTTTATCAATGCCAGCTGGGGCTTGGGCCTTGGCATCATTGTCGACGGCGAGCTGTACCGTGGCAAGTCGGGCTTTGCAGGCGAGTTTGGACATACCCACATGTTCGACAACGACATTCTGTGCCATTGCGGCAAGAAAGGATGTCTTGAGACGGAGGCGTCTGGCAGTGCCATGCAGCGCATTGTGCGCCGCCGCATCGAGGAGGGCGAGACGTCGTTCCTTACCAGTCACACAGGCGACATCTATTCGCTCGAAAGCATAATAGAGGCCATCAACGACGAGGATCCTCTGTGCATCGACGTTGTGGAGCATATAGGACAGCGCCTTGGAGAGAGCGTTGCCAACCTTATCAACCTCTTCAACCCCGAGCTTGTGGTTATTGGCGGCGTGCTGTCGAGAGCCGGCGACTTCCTGTTGCAGGCTGTTGGGGCTTCGGTTAGAAAGTACTCGCTAAGCATCGTGAACCGTGACACCCGCTTGTGTCTGTCGAAGCTTAACGAACGTGGCGGCATCATAGGTACATGTATGCTTGCAAGAAAGAGTATTCTTGACTGATTTAGTTTTCGTTTTAATGTAACAATGTGCCATTTAGAGTGGAAAATCCGCATAACTCTCTGTGTGTCACGCACATACGTGGCTGTTAGATAAACTCACAAGTGGCAGTATATACCATGGTATGTGCCATGGGGATGGTGGCATGTGTCAGGACTTTAACAAAAACCGATAAAACCCCGTATATATTTTCCGAGTCTTCTACTTGCCTTACATCCATATAAAGCCTTACGAGAGCAAGCTCTCGACAGCTTTATCTGGATGTAAAGCAGTGGCACGATGTGCCACTCGGAAAATACATTCGGCGATAAACATAAAAAACAGCCGGATGCTCGCAAACTGTTAGAGTCTTCTATATTATTGGTGGTTGCCAGCCAAATGTTTTTTATGTTTATCGCCCTATTGTGGACTAAGTGCAGCTTGCTGCACCAATAAAAGGTATTACGTATGGGTGTCGAGAGCTTGCTCTCGTAAGACCATACGTAATACCTTTTATTGAAACCCGAATGTTTTTGCCCACAATAGGGTGTTTTATCGGTTTTTGTCAGTATGTTACAAAATAGAGGTAAGGCGATTACAAAGTGTTGGTAACACGCTTACAAGGCATTGGTAATACTGGCGCAAGGATTGGCAGGGCTGCCATTAGGTGTTGGCATGGCTGGCACTTTCCCCCACAGATGCTAAACAGGCTGTTACATTTGGCATTTCGACGCCAAAAGTAACAGCCATTAAATCTATTGATATACAACAACTTACAGCATTTTAACACCTAAACTGTCACATTGGTACATCAAAACAAAAAATCACAATAGACATTAGTACTTTATAATCCTACTTCTGATCTACAACCTCAACAATAGGGTTGCCAATGGATGCCGAAGGCGCCTCGATATTAAGCAGAGCGCATACGGTAGGAGCGGTGTCCACCATGTACGTAAGCTTGTGGGTCTTGCCCGGCTTGATGTGCCAACCCATAAACACGAGAGGGATGTGGGTGTCGGCATGAGACCATGAGCCGTGCTGCGCTCCAAAGTAGTCGTCCTTAACCTTGAAGCTGAAGTAGTCGGGACGAACCATGAGGGTGATGTCGCCAGTACGTCCACGATAGTAGCCGTTGACAACACGCTCGCGTATCCACTGCGGAACAGGAGCGATAGCCGCATTCTCGTTGTCGATGACGTAAGGGAATATCTCGCTCTTCTTCTTAAACTCGTTGATGATGGCTGCCTTTACCTTGTCGTAGCAGAGGTTGTTCTGCGAAAGGAAGTCGCGGTTGATGTAGAGGCTGTTGTCCAACACCTTGTGGATGTACTTGCCCTCAACGCCAAACTGCTTAGACATAGCCACGTTTACTGTATCAATCTCTGCCTTGACGTCGGTATAACCACCAGGCAACTTGTGAGCCTTCATGGTGTTGGGGTTGTGTGTGCCACCGTGGTCGGCTGAGAGGAAGAGCAGATAGCCGTCCTTGCCCACCTGATGGTCAAGAGCCTTGAAGAACTTCTTAAGGTCGCGGTCTAACGTGAGGAACACCTCCTCGTTCTCCTTGCCCGGCGAGAACCATGTGCCTGTGGTGTGCGATATGGCGTCGGTAGACGATATGCTGATGCAGAGCATGTCGGTTGTGCCGTTGTTGCCAAGCTTCTCTTCCTTCATAATGGTTTCGGCAAGGTCGAAGGTGGTGGTTACACCGGCAGGTATCGACTTAGGGTCGACGCCCGGCTTGATGCCTATATGCTTGTTGAACTTGGTGATGTACTTGGGCAGCTTGTCCATATAATATGTACTTGTAACAAATCCTGCAATCGACTTGTCGTACCAATAGGCTCCGTTGGCAGAGTGGCCGGCAGGCAGAATGGCAGCACGATCCTTCAAGGCTACACCATATACCTTTGCCTTGAAGTTGGTAGCCTGGCGCAGCATGTCGCCAATGGTTGGGCTCAGCATATTGCGTGGCGACATAGCTCCTACCTTCGAATTGGAACCTACGGTCTGCTCGTTGTCGTCGTCGCAGCAATATACAAACTTGCCGTCCTTGTAGAAGGTGTTGCAAGCTATGCCGTGTGTGGCAGGACAAGAACCCGTATACATGCTGGCATGACCCACACCCGTAACGGTAGGCACATAGTTTATCATCTGGTTCTCGCAAGAGAAGCCCTCGTTGATAAGGCGCTTCATACCGCCCTCGCCATACTTGTCGTAATAATAGTAGAGGTAGTCCCAACGCATCTGGTCGATAACAAGACCTACAACAAGCTTTGGACGCTCAACCTGTGCCGTCGCCATGATGGCAACGCAGCACATCAACACTGAAAGAATAATTTTCTTCATTTGTTCTATCGGTTTTAATTTTTAAGTTTTACGATGCACAAAGGTAGCAATAATATTCTGCCTATGAGAGGAAATGATAAAAATAACGGCATTTTCTTTGAAGTTTCAAGAAATTGTCGTACTTTTGGCGGTATACAAACACCTATAATTAAAACCAAGATAACGCTATGGAAAAAAAGATAACACAAGAAAACTTCGAAGATACTTATGTTGACAGTATCGAGATGGAGCGCATAGACAAGTTCGTATGCGACGAGATGGCACGGCAAATTCATCGTTACATCAAGGCTATGAAAGGCTCGAAGACCATTATGCTTAAGTTTGAAGAACAGCTTGCCACACTTACCATTCCAGAGAAGGAGAAAGCCATAGCTCGCTACATCGACCTAAACCGTAAGGTGCTGTCGGGTCTTGACTTCAAGATTGTGCTGGCACGTGCTATGGCCAACTATTCGGACACGTTCTCTTATCTGGTAGAACTGGTGAACAACAAGCGCAAGATGGTGTTCTACCTCAACCGCATACGCGACAAGTACGAGCAGTATCACGACGTGTACGAGAAGGACGGCAAGTTTGGCATTAAGGACCACCAGGGCAATGTGCTTATACCGGCACACTACGACTTCCTCCGCACACCTTATGTGTATGTGGACGACCTGCGCACGCTGCCCGTAATAGCTCAGCGCGACGGCAAGATGGGACTTATCTTGCCTGACGGCAAGGAGACGGTGGTTGCCCAATTTGTATACGACGATATATCGCTGCGCGACGAGCCACCTTACTTCGAGGCGTGGAAGGACGGAGAGGCTACGCTGATTGAGGCTTAAAGAACAAAACAGGAGAATAATGACAACCGACGAACAATATATGCACCGTTGCCTGCAACTGGCACGCAATGGTATGCAGAACGCCAAGCCTAACCCTATGGTGGGAGCCGTGATAGTGGCTGCCAATGGCAGAATAATTGGCGAGGGCTATCATGTGCGCTGCGGAGAGGGACACGCAGAGGTCAATGCCTTTGCCTCTGTTAAGCCCGAGGACGAGCAGCTACTGCCCGAAGCCACGATATACGTAAGCCTTGAGCCTTGCTCGCACTACGGCAAAACACCGCCATGCGCCGACCTCATTATAAAGAAGGGTGTAAAGAGATGCGTGGTGGGATGCGTAGACCCCTTTGCCAAGGTCATGGGGCGTGGCATAAAGAAGCTACAGGATGCCGGAATAGAGGTAAAGGTGGGCGTGCTTGAGGCTGAGTGCCGCAAGCTTAACAAGCGCTTTATTACCTACAACGAGCACCGCCGGCCATACATTCTGCTTAAGTGGGCTGAGACAGCCAACCACTATATCGACAACCACGGCAAGGCTCTCGCCATATCTACCGCCTACACACGTATGCTATCGCACAAACTGCGTGCCGAGAACGACGCCATACTGGTGGGACGTGTGACCGACGAGCGCGAAAAACCGCAGCTCAACACACGCGACTGGGCTGGAACGTCGCCCCGCCGCATTGTATTGAGCAGCAAGCAGCCGGTGTTTGAGGGTATGGACATGACGCAGCCGGCGCTGCCTCAACTGATGCAGTGGCTGTACGAGGAGAAGTGTCAGTCGCTTATAGTTGAGGGCGGACGCACCACGTTGCAGTCGTTTATCGATGCCGGGTTATGGGACGAGATACGCATAGAGACGGCACCCATAACGGTTGACGATGGCACCGTGGCACCCGAAATGCCTAAGGAGGCAAAGCTCGTTAGCCGTAAAGAGTGCGACGGCAACATCATTAGCCTCTGGGAACGTTCTAATGGACGTGTAATGGACGTGTAATTTAATGGTTCGTGTAATGGACGTATAATTTTACTTCGTTAATGAACGTGTAATATTTAAGGTTATAAGCAGGTATGTTGCATAGCGTCGCCGAGGCGGCGACGCCCCATCGCAGCCAATTACACCCATCACATGGAACGGCGAACTCCTGCTCGCCGAGCAAGCAACGCTTAAGGTCCATTACACAAATCAAATATTATACGTCAATTACACGAACAATATATTATACGTCCATTACACGAACATAACCTGTTTGCATCACTCCGAATATCGGGTGAAGCTAAAACTTCACGATTCTTCCACCCTCTTCGGTAGCCTCAATCGTAACCTTTGTAGCGTCCTCAGGCAACAAATCGTCTATCAGCTCAGGCCATTCGAGGAAGCATAGAGAGCCGCTGTAGAAGTAGTCTTCGTAGCCCATGTCGTACACTTCCTCAAGTTTCTTGATGCGATAGAAGTCGAAGTGGTATATAGAGTCGCCCGTTGTTGCGCTCTGATACTCGTTGACGATAGCGAATGTAGGCGATGTAATGACGTCGTCTACACCAAGCTCCTCGCACACAGCCTTGATGAATGTTGTCTTACCAGCACCCATCTTTCCATAAAAGGCGAACACCTTGCCGTCGCCCATATTCTCAATGAATTGCTTGGCAGCCTCGTTGATGTCTGCCAAAGAATTGATCTTGATTTCCATTGTTATATTGTTGTTTATATTGTTGATATTTAGCTACTTCTTCCTCGAGCTAAGCGTAATCAACGGTATGAGCATTTCCTCCATTGATATGCCGCCATGCTGGAACGTGTCTTTGTAGTAGGACACGTAGTAGTTGTAGTTGTTGGGGTAGGCAAAGAAGGTGCTGCCCGTGGCAAACACGTACGAGGTGGAGATGTTGGGGGCTGGCAACTGTGCCTCGTGCGGATTCTTTATTACAAACACGTCCTTCGACTGGCAGTTGAGATTCTTGCCCAACTTGTAGCGCAGGTTGGTGTTGGTGTTGCGGTCGCCGATAATCTTCACCGGCTTTGAGGCTCGTATCGAGCCGTGGTCGGTGGTGAGAATTATCTTGCAATCCTTCTGCGCGAGAGCCTTGAGCAGGTCGGCCATAACCGAGTGGCGGAACCACGAGAGGGTTATGGAACGATAAGCCGACTCGTTGTTGGCGAGCTCGCGAACCATCTTCGACTCGGTGCGGGCATGCGACAGCATATCTATGAAGTTGACAACGACAACATTAAGGTCGTTCTTCATAAGGTCGTTAAGGCGCTCAAGCAGTCGGTCGGCACCCACCGAGTCGTTCACCTTGTGGTAGGAGAAGGTGTCGTGACGGCGATAACGCTCTATCTGCGTGCGCACAAGCGGCTCCTCGTTGAGGTTCTTGCCCTCCTCCTCGTCCTCGTCTACCCACAGCTCTGGAAACATCTTCTCTATCTGTTGGGGCATAAGACCGGAGAAGATGGCGTTGCGGGCATACTGGGTGGCGGTGGGCAGGATGCTCATATACATATCCTCGTCGATGTCGAACATATCGCCTATCTCCTGCGACAGCACTCGCCACTGGTCGTAGCGGAAGTTGTCGATAACGATGAGAAAAACCTTCTGCTTGTCGTTGAGCAGCGGAAACACCTTGCGCTTGAAGATGTCGGGACTCATCAGCGGACGCTCGGTGGCTCCGGGCTTAACCCAGTTCATATAGTTGCGGCGTATAAACTTGGCAAATCCGTTGTTGGCCTCTTCCTTCTGCATCTCAAGCATCTCCGTCATGTTGGAGTCGGTGGAGCTTAGCTCGAGCTCCCAGTGTACCAGTCGGCGATACACTTCCTTCCAGTCGTCTGCCGACTGGCTGTCCATTATCTGCATGGCGATGTTCTGGAAGTTCTGCTGATAGCCCGACTGCGTAACCTCCGTAACAATCTGCTTCTTGTGTATGTTCTTCTTGAGCGTGAGCAATATCTGGCTGGGGTTGACCGGCTTGATAAGATAGTCGGCTATCTTTGAGCCTATAGCCTGGTCCATAATGTTCTCCTCCTCGCTCTTCGTAACCATTACGACGGGCGTGGCAGGCTGTATCTCCTTAATCTGTTGCAGCGTCTCAAGACCCGTAAGGCCGGGCATCATCTCGTCGAGCAGCACGAGGTCGAAGGTGTGCTGACGGCATTGCTCTATGGCATCGGTGCCGTTGCTAACCGTCACTACCTCGTAGCCTTTCTTCTGCAAAAATATGATGTGGGCGCGAAGGAGTTCTATCTCGTCGTCGCACCAAAGCAAATATCCTGTTGTCATAAGTATGTTTTTTTATAGTTGACAAGGAGACGAGTTGACGAGTTGGCTCGTCTACTCGTTCACTTTACATCAAAATCCTTCGAGATCGTAATACTCGTCGGTATCGAAGTCATCGTCCTTCTGTTTGTCCTTTGCCGTTGGCTGAGCCTTCTTGGTGGCTGGCTGCGACGGGGCAGGCGCATCGCCGAAGTAGAACTCGTCCTCAATCTTTCGTGCCGAAGGTTTCTCCTCGGGCTTAACCTCGGGCTTTGGCTCTGGCTTTACCGCTGGTTTAGGCTCAGATTTAACCTCGGGCTTGAGTTCGGGGATAACCTCTGATTTCGACTCCGATTTAACCGAAGGCTTAGACTCTGGCTCCAAATCGGTTATGACGGTTTGGTTGCCTACCTCCTGTTGCGGCTTATCCTCTATTATTGTCTCGGTATTGCCTGCATTTGCCGGGGCGACCTTATCCTCCATAATGACGGTGTTGCCAGTGTTGTTGGTATCTGCCGGGGTGTCTTCGAGCAATACGTTGGTATTGTTCGGAGTATCGGCAGACGGTGTGTCAAAGTCGTCCTGTGGCCCGTCCTCGTTCTTAGGCTTGGCAGGCGCAATGAAGTCGGGCTCTGTAAGCAGCGGCTCTGTGCTTGTCTTAAGCGGAGCGAAGTGCTTGGCATAGAACTTCTCGTAGTCGGTATAGCTATACTGGCGGCCGAGCAACGGGAGGTTGGGCTCGCTTATCACGTATGTGCGGTTGTTGCCAATGAGCCTTGCCACGGACGTCTGGGCGTGCAGCTGACGTGCATACTGCAATGCCTCGTCGTAGTTGCGGAATCCGCTTACGGTCATACGATGCAGTCCGTCGGCATCCTCAACACCTATCTCGAAATTGCGCACCATATAACTTGTGAAGTTGTATCGAGCCAACTCGAAGAGCAACTTGTTCTCGTCTACCGAGTCGGGACGATATACAATGGTGTACACAAAGGCGGCGTTGCGGTCGTCGGACAACTGGCGAACGGCGGTAGAGTCGCTGTCGCGTAGCACAACGGTGCGGCGGTCCCACACTCCGGCAAGGTCGAACTGGCCTCCACGGAGCCTTCTGCCCTCGCCCACTCCCTTGACTATCATACCCGCCATTGTAGCCACGCCACTCTGCGGATACTTCTCGACAACGGTCTTCATATCCTTTAGGCATCCGTCGGCATCGCCTTCGTTGAGCTTGCCAAGTCCGCCGATGAAGACAAACTTGTCGCGGTTGGCTCCGAGAGGGAAGCGTTGGGTAGACACCTTGACGTTGGCTGCCACCTCCTTGTATCGTGCCGCCTTGAAAGCGTCGTAGGTAGAGGCATAAAGCGAGTCTTCAACGGCGGCTCCGAAGCGTGCGTTCTCCACAAAGTGGGGGTCGGACAAGAGTATGGTCCACTCGTTTTCGGGGTACTCCTTCTTAAGCCGTGCCACGTAGGTATCGGCAGTGGGGGCATCGCCCTTGCGCATATACAGTAGGTAGAGGTGATAATAGGCATCGGCAAGACGCTCGTAGTCGGTATACGCCGACACAAGACGTGTGAGCTGTTTCTCTGCCAAAGGCAGGTTGTCGAGCTTGTCCTTGAATATCACTCCCGAGTTGAACAGTCCGTCCTCGATAACCTTGTTGCTTGCGTCGACCTGCTCCTTGGTGAACGGTATCTGTGCAAGATAATACTCGCGGCGGTGCGGATCGTTCTGCGCGCTATCCGCAATCTGTGCAAGCGAGTCGGCAACAGCCTCGGCATGGGCAATAGAGTCGAGCTGCTCTTGCGACATCTCAGGTTCGTCTTGCATCGTAGCCACCACCGTCTTGTTTATGCGCTGCCAGTTGTCGGCGTTCTCGCGCTTGCCCCAAAGCTTCTCGAAGGCAGCCTTTCCCTGGCTAACAGCCATCGGATTGTAGAAGTACCACAGAGCGTTGGCGTTCTGCTGATTCTGCTGTGCGGCGTTGGGACGATTGTTCTGGGCAGCGTTGTTGCCGCTGTTCTGGCTTATAGTCTGCTGTGCGTCCTCCTCCTGTTGCTTGCGTCGCTCCTCGCGCTCCTTGCGCTTAAGCTCGGCAATGGTGCGGTCGATGGCGGCGTTGCGCTCTGCCTCGGGCATGCGGGCAAGCTCTTGCAGCGAGTCTTGCAGCTGAACGGCATCGGTATAAGGCACAAGCTGGTCGAGAACCTTTGAGCGCTCAGACAGCTGCTCGTAGTCCTTGCGCTCCTTGTCGAGCATGCCGATAGCCTCGCCGTAGCAACGCTGGGCGTCGCCATAGCGCTCCATATCCCAATAGATGTCGCCGAGACGCAGCATGAGCACACCCTTCTCTATACCCGAACGGGTAGCCTTGGCTGCTCCGCGCTCGTAGGAAGATATGGCATTGGCTGTGTCTTGACGCGCCATATAGATGTTGCCAAGCGCATAGTACACCTGGTCGAGATAGTCTTTGTTCTTGTCGGACGCCGCCATACGCTTCAGTCGACCTATCATCTTCTTCGATTGGGCACCCGACAACACCTCGGTCATGGCTATGCGGGCGTTGAACTCAATCTCGTAAGGCGGATTTTGACGCACCACCTTCTTGTAGGCTTTAAGCGCTTCGGCTTTGTTGCCAAGTGCGGCTTGCAGCTGTCCCATAAGATACCACTCTCTGGCGCGCTGCTTGCGACGCATCTCGTGCTTGATGACGCGGCGCAGATAAGGCACAGCCTTGGCATAATCGCCCGTGTGTATGTAGTAGTCGGCATAGGTATAATCCCACTCCTTGCGTGCCGACCAGTGTATGGAGTCGCGCTCCATGCCACGTATCACGTCCTCGGCATCGTACAGCCAGCCCTCTTCTATGTAGCTCTTGGCAAGCCATGCACGCGACTTGGCGTAGATGGCAGGCTGCGTTTGGTACAGACGGCCCATATAGGCAAAGGTAGACGCTGCCTCGTCGAAGGCTCCCTTGTAAAACTGCGAACGACCCATAAGCAGCCAGGCACGCCACAGGAAGGGGTTGTACTCGCGGCGCGACAACCACTCGATGTCCTTCTCGGTCTTGCGTCGGTTCTTGGTCCACTCGGGGCGGCGCTTTATGCTATGCAGCTTTATGGTCTTCTGACACTTCTCTATGGCTCGGTCGAAGTTGGCCTTGCCCAACTCGCGGCTCTGCTTATTGCTGACGGTGTATAGGGGCAACGTCTCGGTGAAGTTGTCCTTATTGCCATTCTCCTTCTCCAACGAGCCGTCGATATAGGCAAGCGAGCCATTATAATAGGTGTTGTATCGAGCCTTGAAGCTGTGCCAAAAACGTGTCTTGGCGGTGTTTTTCTGCGTAGAACATCCCGTCGCTGCTACAATAATGGCAGCGATAAGAAGCGGGATAATATGTCGTGATTCTATTCTTTTCACATCTAAATGTCTTCGGTAAGCAACTATCAGTTGTCTGATATCATCATCACAACCTCGTCCTTAATCTGGTTGGGCAACTGTATGCCACGCAGATTGAGGCTTCGGCACCACGCAGCCACCTCGTCCTGACGCATGGTGTAGAGCACGTCGGAGAACTGCTCTGCCTCGTCGTCGGTATAGCTATCGGCTGGTCGGCCTATGAAGGTGTCAAGCTCTTCGTCATCATAATACTCTATTGGCTTGGTAGAAGCCTCCATCATGCAGTCTTGCTCGCACTTGGTGGTGGGTGTGCCGTCGCAGGTGGCACATGTCTGCGCCACCTTTATAGGCTCGTCGTCGTGGTTGCCTCGGCTCGACAGCAGCGAGTAGAGGGCTGCAAAGATGCCGAGGGCTACTATTGATAATATCAGAATAAGCATTTATACTTGTTTTTTACTTCACCTTTTCAATGGTCCATCCCGCCTTCTCAAGGTCGTCCCAATACTGCGGATACGACTTTGTTACGACCTGCGGATTGTTGATGCGAAGCCTCGGGAACTTGATGGCAGCCGGCGCAAAAGCCATAGCCATGCGGTGGTCTTCGTATGTGTCGATAGGCTCGAGGCTTGGCTCGCAGCGTGTGCCGTCCCATATAAGAGTGTCGTTGTTCTCGTCGCGCAAGACATAGCCAAGCTTCAGGAGCTCGCGCTTAAGTGCCTCGATGCGGTCGGTTTCCTTTATCTTAAGGCTTGCCAAGCCTGTAAACCGGAACGGTATATCCATCAATGCGCACGTTACGACAACGGTTTGAGCCAAGTCGGGAGCCGCAACAAAGTCGTAGTCGAGTCGGGGCAACAGACAGGACTGCGTCTTAAGCTTTACAACCGAGCCTGAATCCTGTTCGTCCTCATTGGCAAATCGGGTCTTAACACCAATCAACGAGAAGATATACTTAACGATAGAGTCGCCTTGCTTTGACGCGTCGAAGAGTCCGAGCAACGATACCGACGACTCGGTGTCGCCCAGCAGAGCCATCATCTCATACCAATAAGACGACGCACTCCAGTCGTTCTCTATAAGATACTTATGCTGCTGGTATGGCTTGGGGTTGACCTTGACGGTGTCGACGTCGCTCCAATCGGCATCGGCACCAAACTCGCGCATCATCCAAAGCGTGAGGTCGATGTATGGGCGCGAAGCGATATCACCCGTCATCTTAAGCTCCAAACCATTCTTGAGCACCGGTCCAATCATCAACAGAGCCGAGATATACTGCGAGCTGATGTTGGCTGGCACCTCCATATAGCCGCCGTCGAGCGGACGTCCCTTAATGCGCAGAGGCGGAAATCCCTCCTCGCCCACATATTCGATGTCGGCTCCGATATAGCGCAGAGCGTCGACAAGGATGCGTATTGGGCGCTGCTTCATGCGCTCGGTACCTGTAATGACGTGCTCGCCTGGCGTAACCGAGAGGTAAGCGGTCATAAATCGCATAGCCGTTCCGGCTGCCTTGATGTCGATAACGTCGGGGTTGTACATCAGGGCATTGACTATAACCTCGGTGTCGTCGCATACCGAAAGGTTCTCTGGCAGCAGATTGCCCTTAGACAGGGCGTGTATTATCAGTGCACGGTTGCTGATGCTCTTAGACGACGGCAACTTGATGACGACATTGAGCGATGACGGTGGGTTAAGTATATATTGCATAAGCTAAGTTTTGGATTTCTTGTTTTATATCTGTCTAACTACTACTTGTATGTAATCAACGACATTTAATATATCTGTCTAATGACAATGCAAAGATAAAAAAATAAATCCACGTACGTTAAAAAGTTGCCAATAAATTTGGCTGTTTCACAATAAGTAAGTATCTTTGCACTCGCTTTTAAGGAGCACGGGATGTAGCGCAGTTGGTTAGCGCACGCGTCTGGGGGGCGTGAGGTCGCTGGTTCGAGTCCAGTCATCCCGACTTACAAGGGGTTAAGATACTGAAGTTCAGTGTTTTAACCCTTTGCTTCTTTTGTTTTCTTACCCTCATCCCATTACTTTTTAGGCGGCATTTCGGTGTATACTGCTGACTAACAGATACATACAAGAGTGTTACGTGGAGGTTAGCGGCTCTTAATAACGGCAAAAAAAATATGCGGCAGAGTTGACATCACGTCTACCCTGCCGCTTCAATTGAAATAACAACACTAATATATAAAAGGTATGAAATTTCTGTTTATATAATTCATGCTTATTATTAAAGGGGTGTTGTCATTAAATCTTGCTGATGATACCTATCTCGCTTGCCTCAAGGAACTTAACGATAGCGTTTATTTCCTTGCCTTCTGGCACCTGCTCCTTTATCTGGTTGATAGCGTCGAACACACTGGTCTGACCGTGGAACACAAGACGATAGGCATTGGCAATGTGGCTGATAACCTTATCGGATATGTTAGACGACTTGAGCAGCGTCTCGTTTACGCCACCATAGCGCACCGGATTGTCGGTAGCCACGATGAATGGAGGCACATCCTTAGAGATGCGCACACCACTTGTAACCATTGAAGCGCCGCCAATGCGAACGTTGGAGTTGACGATAACGCCTGACGAGAAGATAGCTGCGCTGTGAATCTCGCAGTCGCCAGCCACCTTTGTACCATAACCAAAGGTTACGTAATCATCTACCTTGGTGTCGTGCGATATGTGTACACCCTCCATAAAGAAGTTGCGGTTGCCTATGCGTGTCTCGCCGTCAACGAAGGTGGCACGGTTTACAACCACGTTCTCGCGGAAGATATTCTCGTCGCCAATAACAAGACGAGTTTCAGCACCATTGTAGTTGAAGTCCTGCGGCTCGGCACCGAGCACCGTGTTCTGATAGACCTTGTTGCCACGGCCCATGTGTGTGCCACGCATGATGCTCACGTAAGGGAAGATAACGCAGTCGTCACCGATAACCACGTCGTCCTCGATGTAGGCGAATGGATAGATTGTAACGTTCTTGCCAATCTTTGCGCCCGGAGCTATATATGCTTTATCACTAATCATAATTTTGTATTTTGAAAGTTAAGAACTAAGAGTGAAGAGTGAAGAATCCAATTGTATAAGTGGAAAAGGGAAAGAGAAAATCCAATTGCTTTGTGTCACATATGGATTCTTCACTCTTCGTTTTTCACTCTTCACTTTTTAATATCTTCCTCCGCCCAATGCGTAGTACAGATTAACCACAGCCTGCATCTTGTAGAAGTCGTCTGCCACCTTAGACAGCTCGGCGTTGAGCAAGCTCTGCTGAGCGGTGATTATCTCGAGATATGTGGCAGAGCCGTCGTTGAACAACATCTTGTTGTACTCTACGTTCTTCTTCAAGCTCTCCACCTGCTTTGCCTCAAGCTCGCTCTTCTCGTTAGACGAGTTGTACAGAACGAGGGCGTTGCTTACCTCAGAGCCAGCCGACAACACGGCGTTCTGCCATGTGTTGAAAGCCTGTTCCTGCTTTGACTTTGCCACCTTCAAGCCTGCAATGAGCTGACCGTGGGCAAAGATAGGCTGTGTGAGCGAACCTACTGCCGAGAGCAACCACTTGCCTGGGTTGACAATGCCCATGCCACCCGAGTTGGTGAAGGCACCCGTGCCAGAGATAGTGATATTAGGATAGAAGCGCGAGCGGGCTGTGTTGACATCGTAGAAGCACTGAGCGAGCGACATCTCGGCATAGTGTACGTCCGGACGGTTGTTGAGCAACTGAAGGCTTACACCAGTAGAGAACTTTGAAGGGAGCGACTGTCCCTCGAATGTTCCGCGCTTGATGGTCTGCGCCGGCTGACCGAGAAGCAACGATAGCGAGTTCTCTGTCTCGCGAATCTGACGCTTCAAGTCGGTTGCCTGTGCCTTAACCGAGTAGAGATTGGCCTCAGCACTCTGTACTGACGTCTCCTTTACACGGCCCAGTTCCTTCTGAATCTTCATGATGTTCCATGTCTCCTCCACAAGCTTGGCCATATTGTCTACCACCTGCAGCTGCTTGTCGAGCATAAGCAGGGTGTAGTACATATTGGCGATGTTTGATATCACCTTGGTCTGCACTACCTGCTGATAGTCCTTAGTGGCAAGCAGAGTCATCTGTGTCGAACGCTTAACGTTGAGCAGATTGCCAAAGAGGTCTACACTCCACGACGCTGTGATAGGCAGCGAGTAGGTCTTGGTGGCCTTGTTGCCGTCCCAAGAAGCCACTGTTCCCTGCGGCGAGAAGGTGAATCCCGGTACAAAGGCAAGTTTGGCAACCATAAGCTGGTCTTCAACTATCTTTACGTTGAGAGCGGCGTTCAGCAGATTGGTGTTGTTGTGCAAGCCCGAATCGATGAGCATCTGCAGCTGCGGGTCGGTGAACACCTCACGCCACGGCAGATTGCCGAAGCTTGCGGTGTCGCTGACGGCGAGCGTGTCGGTTGTGCTCTGAACGTCGCGCACGAGTCCCTTGGCATTAACCTCGGGACGCTCGTACTTATTGTATAATCCGCAACTGGTCATCAGCAAGGATGCAGATGCGAAGAGAATTATCTTGTTCAATTTCATTGTTTAGTCTTCTGAATTCTTATTTCGTTTTCTTCTCAATCTGATCCTGCAATGCTCCAGCCACATAAGGGTTGGTGTACTGACGTATCTCAGAGTCTACATGAGCAGAGTCGCCCTCAAACTCGATAGGCTTGATCTTCTCCTGCAGAGTCTGGAATACGTAGAACAGAGCCGGAACCACCATAATCTGGCAAAGCATACCGATAAGCATACCGCCTACGGCTGCCGAACCAAGAGTCATGTTGCCGTTATAGCCTACACCCCAAGGCATGAGCAATGGCAGAAGACCGATAATCATAGCCAATGAGGTCATCAAGATAGGACGCAGACGGGCTGATGCACCGAGCACTGCCGACCACGAGATAGCCATACCTGTCTGGCGACGCTCCAGGGCGAACTGCACGATAAGGATGGCGTTCTTGGCAAGAAGACCCATAAGCATGATGAGCGCAATCTGCATGTAGATGTCGTTGTTCTTGCCAAACATGTTGGTGAAGACGAACGCACCTGCAAGACCGAACGGTATCGAGAGGATTACCGACAGAGGCAGAATGTACGACTCGTACTGTGCCGAGAGAATCAAGTAAACGAAGGTCAAGCAGAGCACGAACACGATAGCGGTAGAGTTGCTCGACTCTTGCTCGGTACGTGTCAAACCTGAGAACTCGTAGGTGTAGCCTGCAGGCAGTGAGGTCTTGGCCACCTCAGCCATTGCGTTGATAGCGTCACCGGTAGAGTAGCCCTCGGCTGCCGAAGCATTGACGTTGATTGATGTAAAGAGGTTGAAACGGTCAATCTCCTGCGGACCATATACACGGCTCAGGTTGACATACTCGTTGATAGGAGCCATCTCGCCAGCCGATGTGCGTACGTATATGTTGTCAAGACTCTTTACATCGGCACGTGCCTCTGGTGGAGCCTGGATGTACACACGGTAGAGCTTACCGTAAGAGTTGAAGTTTGAAGCATACATACCGCCATAGTAGCCCTGCATAGTGGTGAGCACTGTAGAAGGGTCGATGCCGCTCTGCTTACACTTGGCAACGTCAACATCAATCTTATACTGAGGATACTTAGTATTATATGATGTCATGGCGTTCGAAATCTCCGGACGCTTGTTAAGCTCGGCGATAAACTTCTGTGTTATGTCGAAGAACTTGTTCACATCGCCACCGGTGCGGTCCTGCATAGAGAAGGTCATACCGTTGGTTGCTGAGAAGCCCTGCACCATAGGCGGCTGGAAGGCAAGAATCTGAGCACCCTTGATGGCTGCAGTCTGCTTGTATATCATACCGAGCACCATTGTCGAACCGAGGTTGTGCACACCGATATACTTCAGCGGTCCTTCCTCCTTCTGGCGCTCCTCGAAGCTCTTGAGCTTAATGATGAATGTACCCTGGTTAGAGCCCTGACCTGCAATGAAGTTGTAGCCGGTGATACGCATACGGCTGGCGATAGCTGGGTTGGTAGCCAGCATGCGGTCTACCTCGTCCATTACCTCGTTGGTCTTCTTCATAGAAGTTCCCGGAGGTGTAGACACTGTACAGAATACGGTACCCGTATCCTCGTCAGGCACAAGACCGGTCTTGGTGTTGCCCATAAGCAATGCCATACCTACGATGGCGATAACCACAGCAGCAATGGCTATCACAGGACGCTCCACAAGCTTGCGCACACCCTTGGTGTACTTGTCCTGAACCTTGCCGTAAGCAGCGTTGAACGAAGCATGGAAGCGGTCTATCATAGACATCTTGCGCTCCTTGCCGTGCTCGTCCTTAGGCTTAAGCAAGATAGCACAAAGCGCAGGCGAGAGGGTCAAGGCGTTAAGGGCCGAGATGATGATAGAGATAGCCATGGTTATACCGAACTCGCGGTAGAAGGCACCTGATGTACCACCCATGAACGACACAGGGATAAACACTGATGCCATAACGAGGGTGATGGAGATGATGGCGCCTGAAATCTCGTTCATGGCGTCGATAGACGCAAGCTTGGCCGACTTGTAGCCAAGGTCGAGCTTGGCATGCACTGCCTCCACAACCACAATGGCATCATCCACCACAATGGCGATGGCAAGCACGAGGGCGGCAAGTGTCAACAAGTTGAGCGAGAAGCCGAACACATAGAGGAAGAAGAAGGTACCAATCAACGACACTGGCACGGCAATCAACGGGATAAGCGTTGAGCGCCAGTCCTGCAAGAACACGTATACCACGATGAACACGAGGACAAATGCCTCGCAGAGGGTCTTGATAAGGTCCTCGATAGAGGCAAAGAGGAACTCGGTTACGTCCTGCATGATGTCGAAGTGGATTCCCGGCGGCATCGAAGCCTCCTGCTCCTTGAGCAACTTCTTGATGTTGGTGGCTATCTCGGTAGCGTTAGAACCGGCGGTCTGGGTCACCATCATGGTTACAGAAGCCTTGCCGTTGTTCTTCGATTCTACTGTATACGAGAGGGCACCCATCTCTACACGTGCCACATCCTTTACACGGATGGTCTGTCCATTCTGTGTAGACTTGATAACCATGTCGCCAAACTCCTCCGGAGTCTGAAGACGACCTCTATAGCGGAAGGTGTACTGATACTGATTGTCAGACTGCTCGCCCACTGAACCCGGGGCAGCCTCGATGTTCTGCTGTGCCAAAACGCCAGTAAGGTCGGCAGGAATCAAGCCGTAGCTCTTCATCTTTACGGGGTCAATCCAAAGGCGCATGGTGTAGTCCTTCTGCGAGAAGCACTGACACTCGCCCACACCGTTGACACGCTTGATGGCTGGCACAACGTTGATGTTGGCATAGTTGGTAAGGAACTTGTCGTCGTAGCGGTCGTCGTCGGCTGTAAGACCGAAGAGGATAACGGTAGACGACTGGCGCTTCATAACCGTCACACCAGCCTTTGTTACCTCAGCCGGCAGCAATGCCGAAGCCTGCGACACACGGTTCTGCACGTTTACCTGGCACATGTCAGGGTCCATACCCTGCTTAAAGAACACGGTGATGGAAGCCGAACCGTCGTTGGTGGCTGATGAGGTCATGTAGGTCATACCCTCCACACCGTTGATCGACTCCTCCAATGGTGCGAGCACCGAGTTGAGCACGGTCTGCGAGTTGGCACCGGTATAGGCGGCACGCACCATAATTGTAGGAGGTGCCATATTTGGGTACTGCTCGATAGGCAGCGACACCAATCCAAGCACACCCAAGATAACCACGAGGATAGAAATCACCGTGGAGAGCACTGGGCGTGTAATAAATCTATCTAATTTCATACTTTAAAGCTCAAAAAATTACTTTCCAAATGCCTTCTTAAGCTTGCCCAGGTCGCCCTGAGCCTCGCCAAGTTCCTCTGTCTTCTTAAGTTTCTCGGCATACTGAGCCTCTGTGATAGGCTTAATCTCCATACCGTCCTGCAATGATGTTACGCCATTAACCACGAAGCGGTCGCCAACGTTCAGACCAGAGGTGATGATATAGTTCTTGCCGTCGTTCTGTGTGTTGAGAGTTACAGGTGTATACTTAACCTTGTTGTCCTTGCCCACTACATAAACGAAGTGCTTGTCCTGAACCTCCACTACAGCGTCCTGCGGTACGATAACGGCACCAGAGGCTGTGTGAGGCACGATGATAGAGCCAGAAGCACCAGTCTTGAGCACACGGTCGGGGTTGGCAAAGTCGGCACGCATAGACACAGTACCTGTAGTCGGGTCGATAACACCGCTCACGGTAGCCACCTTACCCGGATGCTCGTAGATAGAGCCGTCGGCAAGCTGAAGCTTAACGGCAGGATAGCTTGCTATGGCAGCGTGTACACCACCCTGTGTCTTCGACATATCGAGGAGGTCTTTCTCGGTCATTGAGAAGTAAACCTGCATGGTAGAGTTGTTGGAAACGGTTGTCAAAGGCTGCTGCGACGAAGCGCTTACAAGCGCGCCAACACGGTAGGGAAGGTCGCCAATAACACCGTTGGCAGGACTTGTTACGTAGCAGAAGTCGAGGTTCTGCTTAGCCGATACGTATGCAGCCTCTGCCTGAGCCAGCTGTGCGGCTGCGCTCTCCATAGCGTTCTTGGTAGACTGAAGCTCGTACGAACCGATAACGTTGTTCTTGAAGAGCTTCTCCGAGTTGTGGTATGTAAGGCGGGCTGTGTTGAGCTGAGCCTTGGCAGCGTTTACGGCAGCCTTAGCCTGGCGTACGGCAGCAGCGTATGTTACGTTGTCGATAACGAAAAGCAGCTGACCTGCCTTTACCTGCTGGCCTTCCTTGACACAGAGCTTTGTGATGAAGCCAGACACTTTCGGGCGAATCTCAACATCCTGTACACCCTTGATTGTTGCGGGATAAGTGGTCTGAAGGTCGGCGTTCTGACCCTGAACTGTACGCACGGCATACTCGTTGTCGCCGAAGTTGGGCTTGCCGCCACTCTTGCCGCCACCACAAGAGGCGAGCACTGCAGACAAAGCTGCAACCAATAAAATCTTTGTTTTATTCATACCTATTTGTAACTAAATATTTATTTTTATTCGTCTATTTTATCCTTACCTTTTATATATGTCTTAAAAAAGTTATCGCTATATAGAAAACTAAACTCGCTCATTAAGTTTTCCGGCTGCAAAGTTACTCACATTAATAATAATATAGCGCATAATCCACCAACATTTAACAACTTTTATTTCTCGTTTTACGTTTTTCTACATTGTTTGTTAAGTATGAAAGCAATGTGTTCTAATGTCGTAGAGTGTATATAAAGACATGAGAACACGAAAACAAGAGAGTTTGATGAAGGCTCGTTTGTATATACATAACAAAAAAAAAATCGTCCCCCTCGTTCGGCAAAGCCGTGCGAGGGAGACGATAAATAAGAGTGAGTTATACTATAGTTTAGAAGCTATCGTCGTCGTATGAATTTTCTTCGTCTTCTTCGAAAACTCCGAAACCATCTTCTTCTTTGCCGGTTGGCGTCCAGCTTGTGGCAATCATTGTAGAGGGTTCCATCTCGATAACGCTGATTGCAGGGGCTATATATTCTTTCTTTTTCATAATGTTGTTATCCTTTTTTACTTTACAATCATCTTTCTGTTGTTCACGATGTACATACCCTTAGGCAGGTTGCCGGCATTGTAGCCATCCACGCGCATACCGCTTATGGTGTAGATGCCATTGGCAGAGGTGTGATCCTGCTCCTCAACAACTGTTATGCCGGTAGCGGTGTTGTCGCCATCAGTATATCTAATAGCCATTTGCAGGTTCTTATTCGACGGAGTTGTCTCCTCAAGCCATGTGCGGTATGCCTTTACTTTGTGCACCTTGGCAGTGTGAATCATATTGCCATTGTTAAGCATATACGAGCGACTTGGCACTGCTGTTGGTCTTGAGTAGCCGCCTTTTATTACCATACCTACACCGTTGCCGTTGTCTGAGCGAACCATCTCGCTTGTCTGGTCGGTATAGTTGACGCCATTGACAATATAAATCTTGCCCTCAAGAGTCTGTGTGCTGCCGTCTACAGTGTACTCGCAGTTTGCCAAAGGCTCCTTTGTAGGCTTGATGATGTAAGGCTTGTTCTTCTGAAGCAGAACGCCGTTGGTCTCTGTGGTTACTGGCTTGAAGTAAATCCACGTGCCGTCCATCTTGTCAAACTCAGAAAGCTCAGCATCCTCGCCGAACGCATCCTTCACCTGTGCCAGGCTCATGTCTACCGGGAGGATAAGCGAGTTCCACTTGCCTGTGGCGAATGTACGGTTGAATACGAGACGTGCTCCATCGACAGTATTTGTCTCTGTAAGCTTATAGTTCTCGTCAAGTACGAGGTCCTTACCAGTGTTTACGCTTCCCTCCTCGCTTATATTGTTGCGCAGAGCAAGGTCGTATATTGTAATGTTGCTAAGTACCGATGCCACATCCACCTGCTTAATGCGTACATTGTCGAACGGCTTTGTTGGTGTAAGTACCAAGTAGCCCTTGTTGTCGCTACCTGCAGCTGCTGCTCTTGCGCTAACGTTGGCCTTGCCGCTGGTGCTTATTACAGATGCGCTAAGAACCTGCCAGTTAGACAGCGATTCCATCTCCTCGCCATTAAGATAAGTGGTAACCTTGAGCACATCACCAAGATTCACGCCAATACCCAATGCCAGATTGTCGGTTGTCATTACCAACTGCTTTCCGGGGTTTACAGTCTCGCCAATGTTCACCGCTACAGTAGCTCCGCCAATGTTTACACCCAATGGCAGTACGAAGCTTGTCTCAGGGTCGCCGTCTATCAGGTTGCCTATGCGGTCGTAGCCGTTGCCCACATTTGCTACAGAGAACAGCTTGGTGTGTTCGAGGTCAATTGATGCGTTGGTGTTGTCTGTAGATATCGACTCTGCACCATAGAGAGCGTTTTCGATGGCGTTGTCCTTAGTGGCATCGCTTACGTATGCGTAGTAGATGTTGAGCTGTGCGAGGTCTGCCTTCAGCAAGCCTGTGTTGTAGAGCACTGCTTCGTCAAACTCAAGGTTTGCCGGCACATCGATGCTGAGACACTTCTTGTTGGTTTCCTCCTTGCCGACGAGTCCTGCAGAAATGGCTCCCCAGTGTGTGGTAGCCGAATGGTACACCTCTTTGCCCTTGTTGAAAAGCTTTATATTATAGAGCTTTAGCACGCTCGCTACAAGTCCGGTAGCCTTCGACGACACTACGAATCCCACCTTACGTGTGTTGTTGATGTCCTTGGCAAGGCATGAGCCGTCGACTGTCTTAACACCAACGATGCCTGTGTTTGCAGCAAGCTCGACGTTAGGGATGCGGTAGGTGAAGTCGGAGAGTGATGATGTAAGGATAGCGTTGCTGTTCTTTATATGGTCACCGAGAATAGACAGCAGACCACCACCAAACTTATCGCTCAACTGATACTTGATGTTCTTGCCGTCGTTCACGAGCAATGTTACGCCCTGGTCTTCGTGCTTGTAGGTCTTGGCATAGTGTATGGTTGTTGTTTCCGAGCACTTGTTGTCGGCAGCCAAAGCCTTGAATGTATAGTCGCCAGGCACACTTATGTTGCTAACCAATCCTGTTTTGGCATCAAGAGTGATGTCCGAGCCTTCTGGCTGCGACACGATGCTCCATGTTACATCCACCTTTGGGTTGTGCTGCAGAGTGAACTCCTTCTGATATGCGCCCATGTCATAGCTTGACGGAGCGTTTATCGCACAGTGGTGCGAGGCTGGTTCGGCTGCCATACGCACGAAGGCGTAGTTCACAACGTCGGCACCCAAGTCTATATCAATTACCTTTGGGAAGACAAGTTTAACGGCAGAGAAGTCTGCCGGAGCTTTCATCACCAATTCACCATCCTTATTTACTTTCAATACGCTAAGTCCCAATACTGTTGTTGAAATTGGGTACGAGCCTATTTCCTCGTTCTTCTTATTATAAAGAGTAATCGTGGCTCCATTGCCTACGCCGAGGTCGAGCACAGACGGACTGTTATACTTGAATCCCACTTCTGTTCCAGCAGGGAAGGCTTCCTTGTCGTCAGAGGGTCTGGCAACAACTGTAACTGGTATTGATTCACCAAGACTTATTACGGCACTTACGGTAAATGAATTTGTAAGATCAGCATCAATTAAATTATCACGTGATATTTCACCCAAAACATGAGTGGCTTTTTTGCCATGTGCCTCCAATGTAAACGCCCCTCTTCCCTGTTCTTTAGCATACACACCAATACCGTTTGTTGTGTTATTGGTGATAGTATACTCGCGTGCTTTGCCTACGAAGGCATACTTTACCTTAATCAAAGACAGCACTGTAGCATCAACGCCGCACTGTACGAGCTTTATCTCGTTGAACTTTCCGGGAGCCTTTGCCACAAACGACTTTGTTACCAAGGTATCGCCTGGGATTGTCAAAAGCGACAATCCGAGTCCGGTAACACTCTGTCCTTGTGTGATTGGCTGTAGGTCGCCAACCTTCTCACCGTCACAGAGAAACTGTATCTTGTAGAATTTAGCAAGATCGAGCGAAAGAATCTTGGCGTCGGAAGCAGCGCAGATAGAGAATCCTGCTTCCATATTGGCAGCATAATAGTTCTTATTATCCTTGATACTGATTATTGGACTTGCGCCGGCAACTACCGATGCGAGACCTGGCAGAGTGGTATAGTCGCTTAGGTCTTCGTTGCACAAGTTCTGAAGGTTGCTTACTCCAGCAACTACATTGATACCATCAAAAAGACTGTTGACGGTGCATCCAGGGCCAACAAGAGCTCTGCGGTTCTTGAGATAGTTGGGTTGCGAAGCATCGTTATCCTGAAAAACGGGCTTCTCAATCTTTGTTTTTACCCCCCCCTGTTGTGGTTTGGGCAACTACGGGCAATGCCATACAAATGGCTACCAAGGCAACAAACACCTTGGACATAGTTTTAAATACCATATAATTGAATACTATTGTTGAAAAAATAAAGTTATCGCTGTAACAAATTTCTAATCAACAGATAAGAAACACGAAGTCGAAAGCAATGTAATAAGCAATGTTGTTTGTCTAAAACGCTGTTTTCTTGATCTGTTCTTTATTTGGGGTGCAAAGGTAGTGGTTTAAAACTTATGAATGGGTTGGTGGCTTATAAAGATTTGTTAAAACAGCAATAGACTTGATTTGAAACAAGAAAGAGCATACATCATACCATACCTTAAACCTCGCTTGCCCGGCGAGCAGGAGCTCGCCGTTCCATAAGAGGGCTGAACCTATCTGTAACGAGCCAGTTCTGCCGTCACCTTTGTTGTAGTTATAAGGTTAGGTTTGAGGAGTGAAGTATGCGCCAATGGCTACAAGAGGGATGTTCTCCATCCATTCTTGGTCGGCATAACCTTTCATCGAGATACGAAGCCCCTTGAGTTCGGGGTTGTCCTTTACAAATTGTGCCAACGAGCGAGCGCGCACATTCTCCTCCGCCTTAACCTCAACCGGCACCACACGATTGTTGTATTGCACCACAAAGTCGATCTCGGCAGGAGTCTTGGCATTGCTCCAATAATACGGCTTGATTCCCAACACCAACAGTTGCTGCATAACATATTGCTCGGTAAAGGCACCCTTAAACTCGGTGAAGGCGTTGTCGCCAATGAGCATCTGGTCGGCAGGGGCATCTGTCATACAAGCCAACAAGCCGCAATCAAGCAGAAAGAGCTTGAAAGCGTCAATATCCTCATAAAACTTCAAAGGCATTTTGGGCTCCCTTATCCTGCTAACCTTGTGTACAATGCCAGCATCCATAAGCCACTGGATAGCCAACTCAAAGTCCTTGGCACGGCTACCTTGACGCACGGCTCCATATACAAACTTCTTGTTCTCCTTTGCTAATTGTGTAGGAAGCGAATCGAGCACCTGTCTTATTCGTGTCGACTCAGCCGCTGTAGTGTGTTTGGAGATGTCGCGACGATAAGCCTCAAGGATATCACGCTGTATGTTTCGCACCTGCTTCAAGTCTGCATTTTCGATGTATTTGCTCACCACACCAGGCATACCACCCACATAGTAGTATTGGCGCAAAGCCTCAACCATCTTAGGTTTCATTATCTCAATAAGCGCCCAGTCGTTGGAATGGAGCAAGTCGAGCCAGCCCTCGTTGCCGATGGCGTCAAGAAACTCCTCGTAATCCATAGGATACATCGTCAGCATATCAACCTTTCCAACCGGAAACGACTCGCCCTTGCCCAACGTTACACCTAAAAGCGAGCCAGCAACCATAATGTGATACTCGGGAGCCTTTTCGCAGAAGTACTTCAAACTATGCAGACCTCTTGGTATCTCCTGAATCTCATCAAGTATTATCAACGTATCGCCAGGCGTAACCCTTACACCCGTTATGGCTTGAATGGTGATAAGGATGCGCTCTATATTATAGTCAAGCTCAAAGAGTTGCTTCATTCTTGGCTCGTCGTCACAGTTTATATAAGCAACCTTTTTATATTCGTTTTCTCCAAAGTGTTGCATAATCCAAGTCTTGCCCACTTGTCGTGCGCCAAGCAACATCAAAGGCTTTCTATCCTTGCCTTCTTTCCATGCCAAAAGTTGGTTATATATCTTCCTCTTCATAATTATCTGATTTCTAATGGGTTTCTTTGCAAAGATACACTTTTTCGATGATACAAACAAGCAAAAACCACACTTTTTCGATGATACAATCGTTGAAATCCTACACTTTTTCGATGATACAACCGAGGAAACTATACACTTTTTCGATGATAGCGCAGTACGTATAATGAACGTATAAGATATGGTTATCTTATGGAACGGCGAGCTCCCGCTCGCCGAACAAGCAATGTTTAAGGTATAATAGGAAGTGCGCTCGCCGAACTGCACTTCCTATTATACCTTAATATATTAACAAATCTTTCCGTTTTTGATTTCGTTATCCAAGAACGAAAAGACATATCTGGGGCTTTGATAATAAAGACCTGCTTTATCATCCATCACCTTTTGGTAAGTATCAGAATTGAAAACAATAGCAAGGGCATCATTCATTTTCATATCCTTGTTTTTATTCATCAGAAGTATGGCTAAGTTTTTAACCATATCTGCTTTTATTTCGCTTAATTCGTTCATATTCTTTTCAATAATTTAATAGCACGTTCTGTTCCGAAGAAATATTGGAAAGTAATGCCCTTCATATATTTTAATCTTTTGATTAATGTTGGTAAGTCAATGAGTTGACTTTCGTATTTCCAAAGCTGAACACCCACTCTATCGTCAGCTATTGGCCCAATAACAATATCGTAGTCATGCGCAGGAACTGCCGATGGATTGTTTCTGTTTAGCAGAATAAACTTAGCCCATTCTTCGGTGTAGTCATCAAATGTCATGCATTTTAGACTCTTCATTTCTATTTCATTTATAGAGTACTCTTGAACAAGTGGCATTCCCGTTTCCATCTGTTCAACCTTTATGTCTGCCATATTCTTGGCCTGTTCATAATCAGCTGATAAATAGAAGCCACGTCCAAAATCCTTATTGGGTTTAGACTTGTTAATGTCTATATGATCAAAATCAATGTTGGTTCCGTGATATAATTTCATTTCAACCCTCCTCCCTTTCTATGACAATAATCAGTAATATCGTCAACCATTGACTTGAATGATTGTGTATGTACATAGTCATAATGGTTGTCCAAGAAAGCCATTCCTTGGTAACGGTTTAGGTAATTGAATGCTTGCTTCATTGTCAGTCCGTGTCTTCGTCCGAACTCAAAGATGAAGATCATAATCCAATCTAATTTGTCGCTTATTGTATATGCCATATCAAATGTCTTATTTACTGATTTACTGATGTAAAGTTATACTTTTTATTTTAAACGACAAGTATTTATCTCCTTTTTTTAGGTTCATACAACATTCTGAGTAACATTATACCAACAAACTAAGTTTTCGTTTTTATCTCCCAATGTGTCATTCGTCGTCATTTATCGCCACAACTCGCTGTGTATCAATACAAAAGACGGCTGGCACTTCCCTGCTATATACAAGGAAGGTACCAGCCGATGTACCAATATAATAAACCAATCTAACAGTATGACGTCTGTCGATTGCCGGCAATCTACTTCACGACAACCTTCTTTCCGCCCTTGATGTACAGACCCTTGGCAGGCTTCTTTGTGCCAAGGTTGCGTCCGGTGAGGTCGTAGTAGTTGGCTACGTTGGCAGAAGTAGAGGTGATGTTGGTGATAGACGTCTCTACCTTGTAGCCGAACTTAAGGTTCATTTCGTTGAGGTTGATGTATACCGGATATTCACCCTCATAGCCCTTTTCAATCTGGAACGAGCCAGTTCTGCCAGCACCTTCGTTGTAGTTATAAAGAAGCAGGTCGCAGCAAGCGTCCAACGACTCGCCGTCCGTATAAGGACAGAAGCGGTGAGCGTTGAATGTACCCCAATCGTCGGCAGTAATACCGAGCTTTGTGCCTATGGCAAAGTAGCCTACCTCAAAATTGACATTGCCCTCGTACACACCTTTTTGAGTCTCGGGTATCTTTGCGAAACATACGTTTGTTTTCCATCCGTTCTGGTTGCCGATAAAGTAGATGTACTTTGTGGTTTCAGGCTCGGGGCTGTATGTCTCGTCATAAAACTCTATTGTCTTCTTGCCATGATTGTATGTCACCTGGTATGTACCCATGCGAGAGATTGTAGAGCTTATGTCCGTAGCTTGCTTTAGAGGCAGTTCGGTGTTAGGCACCACCTCGCCATTAACAATCCAGCGATTCTGGCTCAGTTCGTCCCAAGTGTCAGCCAACTTGGTGTATATTGCGAAGCCAGATCCTGTTACCTCAACCTTGCCTGTATAGGTGCTGGTTCCGTCTACGCGGTTGAGCGTAGCCGATGGCTCATTGGGTTTCCACTCCTCGCCGGGCTGCTTATTTGTTCCAAACATATAGACATGTTCGGGATAGGTGCCGTCTACTGTCACGGTATTGGCATTAAAGTCTACACGAATCTTGTGAGTGCCAAGGTCGGCTATCTGATACGAGTCGGTGAATTCCGCGGTTGTGGGTACCATTTGCGCAGGAGTGTTGTACGTAATATCACGCGTGTCGATATTAGCCGGACCATAACGGTACGGAAGCAATCCGTCCCAATCGTTAGGCTCTTCAGTCAATTTTGTGGTAACGAAAAAGTAGTAGCTCGTGGTAAACTCAACGTTTCCCTCTTAAACGCCCTTCTCGGCTGTAGGTTGCAGTTCGGCGCCCGCCTCGTTGGTGAACCACTTGTTGTTGTTGCCGATGATGTAGCATTGCGCCTGTGCGGCTATGGCTGTAAACGCCAATGCCAATGTTACGAATACTGATTTAAGCCTTAATTCCGCAACACTTTGATTTAAATTAATTTATAAGTTCCTGAGCAACAAA
>OIWV01000334.1_pt1 | contig 45726 bp, 30 predicted proteins | sample 1587751 | NCBI WGS metagenome assembly OIWV01 (sample SAMEA3888913, study PRJEB22519) | human gut metagenome | biome: human gut; feature: human-associated habitat; material: faeces | place: Denmark | collected 2010
ACGACTCATAAATCTACCCTTAATCGTGTATTGGATGATAGTTGCGGATTTTAGGTTGAACATAAAACTATGATGCCCTTAGCCCTAAACAATGCCTATGCGGTTTGTCTAATTTAGTTGGACTATACTGTAATTTATTGATATAGAGTGTGTTGTACGAAATGGACATAGCGAAAATTGAATTGGCTTTGCTATGACTTAAAAATCTTGTTGCATAATGAAAACGGTTATATCTTTGCAACCGTAAACCAAACAGTAAAAACCTATTCATTATGCAACATAACAACAATCAGCAGACCTCCGAGGTGGTAGCATCTATATATAAGATGTATTACAACGACCTTAAGCTATATCTTCTGAGCTACACCCACGATGTTATGGCAGCCGAAGATATGCTTCAGGACCTCTTTGTAAAGGTGATGTCGCTTGACATCATCTCCCTCGACACAGCCAAGAACTTGCTACTTGTTATGGCAAAGCGTATGATTATTGACGACGCTCGCCATAAGACCTTTGTGCGCGAAAGCGAGCGCAACATAGCCTATACAATGGATTCGATGTGCGAGCAGTCGCCGGCACAGCGTGTTGAGGCTGCCGACATACTTTCGTTCGAGCGTATGCATCTTGCCCAGATGCCTGCCAAGCGTGCCCGTATATACGAGATGTATAAGCACGAGGAGCTTCCGGCAGACAAGATAGCCGAGATGTTGGCGCTCAGCAAGCGCACCGTAGAGACCCATATTTACCTCTCTACCAAGGACATGAAGGCTTATCTGCGCAAGATTGTATAACCTTGTGTACATTTGGCATAGCCTATCAAGCACCTTCGGGGTGTGTTCAACTATTCTATAACGAGATATTCTACGATATCAAATAAATTTAATAACTAAATAAAAACCTTATGAAGCATAGTCTTTTAAGTTTGTGTGTGCTCGCAGGTATGGCTGCCCCTTGCCAGACGGCAATGGCTGTAAGCGGTCAGAAGCTTGCCACACTTATGCAACAGCAACAGATTGAGGTTAAGGGTACGGTAGTAGACAATACCGGCGAACCTCTAATCGGTGTATCAGTGCAAATAGTAGGCAAGCAGGGCGGTGTCGTTACCGACATCGACGGCCACTTTGCCATAAAGTGTGAGAAAGGCCAGCAACTCAAGTTCTCTTATATCGGTTTTACCGACCAGGTGCAAAAGGTGAACGGCCCGACCATAAAAGTCACTATGGGCGAGGACAAGCAAACGCTGCAAGAGGTGGTAGTAGTGGGTTACGGTGTGCAGAAGAAGGAGTCGTTGACTGGCGCCGTTACCGTAGTCGACTCGAAGGCATTCCAGGAGAAGGGTGGCCTTTCGTCTCCGCTTCAGGCATTGCAGGGTCAGGTTCCGGGTGTAATGATAAGCCGTTCGTCTTCGGCTCCTGGCGACGAGAGCTGGGGCTTGAATCTTCGTGGCGCTTCTTCAATGAACTCTACCGAGCCTCTTGTTGTAATAGACGGTGTTGCTGCCAACAGCGTTAGCGAGATGCGACTGCTCAACCCCGACGATATCGAGTCAATCAACTTCCTTAAGGACGGTTCGGCAGCCATCTACGGTAGCCGTGCTGCCGGCGGTGTTGTGCTCATCACAACCAAGAAGGGCAAGGAAGGCAAGCTGCAAATCAACTATAGCGGCAGCGCAACCTTAAAGACCGTGGGCTTGATGCCGGAGCTTTGCAACATCGACCAGTGGGCAGACGGTGTGCAGGCTGCCCTCCGCAACGACAACAAAACAAGCAACGTGTGGTACACATACGCCGAGCTTGCAAAGAAGTACAAGGGCGGCTACATCGACCTTGAGCAGACAGCCAACCCCTTCGGACAGTCGGCATTTACCGATGTAAAGGACTTTGTGTTCGACAATAACGTCGACTGGCTTGGCTCGCTCTTCGGCGACACATGGAGCACCAACCACAGCTTGGCTCTTGCTGGCGGCAACGACAAGAATTCTTACCGCATATCGGGCAGCTTCCTGTACGACGGCTCGACCCTGCAGTATGGCAACAACAACAATAAGCGATACAACATACGCTGGAACAACAGCAACAAGCTCAACAGCATCTTCACCCTTGAGAGCAGCATTGCTTATAGCAGACAAGAGCAGGTGGCTCCAACATTGGTTGGTGCGGCGCTTACAACATCCATGCCTATGCCTGGTTTGCCACTCACAGCACGCGACGGACAGCCTTACGCTTGGGGTACATGGGGTTCACCGGTGGCAAAACTCAGTATGGGTGGCGACAACCAGCTGTCTGTTCGCTCCCTCAACATCAGCGAGACGCTTAAGGCACACATCACCGACTGGCTCGACGCCAACGTAAATGTGGGCTACAACACAAGCGAGGCACGTAGACGCACAATACAGAACGCAATCACTTATTATAATTATGCTGGAACTACAAAGACCTTGCAGGACCCTACACAGGAAAAGTCGTACTTCAAGCAGACTTCGTCTCGCACCGACTTCTACAGCGTGTCGGGCTTCCTCAACGGTCATAAGACCTTTGCCGGCAAGCACAACACAAGTCTGACGCTTGGCGCTCAGTACGAGCTTAAGGACAACGAGATGTTCGGAGCAAGCTATACCGACATCCTCGACGGACTCGACGTTATCAACGGCAACGGCACCCTTACACTGACAGGCGACGAGAAGAACACTTATCGCAACGCCATCATGTCTTACTTCGGACGCTTGAACTACGACTTCGACTCAAAGTATCTGCTCGAATTCAACGGCCGTTACGACGGCAGCTCGAAGTTTCTGCCTGAGAATCGCTGGGCTTTCTTCTGGGGAACCTCTATAGGATGGCGCATCAACGAGGAAGCTTTCCTTAAGAATGTAAAGTGGCTGAGCAACCTTAAGCTGCGTGCGTCGTACGCCGAGATGGGTTCGCAGAGCGGTATCGACAACTACGATGGCTACCAGTTCTACAACCTCCATACGCTCAACGGCGCTTATGTGGGCAGCGACAAGCTCACCTACATAGCCACTAACGGCAAGTTTGCTTCGACAACACGTCAGTGGGAGCGCATCAAGAACTACAACGTGGCTCTCGACTTCGGTTTCCTCAACAATCATCTCACCGGTACTGTGGAGGCTTTCCTCAAGAAGAACGACAATATGCTCGTAGCCATTACCTATCCAGCCATACTTGGCGACGCTGCACCTACAGCCAACTCGGGCAAGTTTAAGGACTGGGGCTTTGAGGGAAGCATCAACTACAGCGGTCGTATTGGAGAGGTAGGCTATCATGTAGGAGGCAACATCACCTTCACCCGCAACGAGCTTACCGACTTTGGAGGCACAAGCGTGCTTAAGTCGGGATATACAAGCACACAGCAGGGCTACTCGTTGAACTCTATCTTCGGTCTGCGCTATGGCGGCAAGATACAGAACGAGGAGCAGCTTAAGGCTTACATCAACAAGTATTACGCCAACAACGGCATCGGTATGCCGTCCAACCTCCGTGTGGGCGACAATATGTATTGCGACGAAAACGGCGACGGCGTGCTCGACTACCGCGACTATATCTACCTCGGAAGCGACTCGCCAGAGATAAGCTACTCGTTCAACGCTGGCGCATCATGGAAGGGCATCGACTTCAACATCGTGTTCCAAGGCTCTGCCAACCGCTTTGTATATCGTGGCATCGACGCTTGGACAGTGCCGTTCCGCACGCTATATACAAACACAACCACATCGAGCTTTGGCAACACATGGAGCGTGGACAACCCTAACGCCTACTATGCGCCATACACAACGGATGCCAACATCATCAACTATAACTATCAGGCCAACTCGCTTACAGCTCAGGACGGACGTTACATCCGTCTTAAGAACCTCACAATCGGCTACAACCTCCCGGCGCAGGTGCTTAAGAAGATAGGCTTTGTAAATGCCGCCCGTATCTACTTCACTGGCGAGGACCTTTGGGAGAGCACCAAGATATCGGATGGTTGGGACCCTGAGGCAAAGCGCAATGCAAGTGGAACACAGCGTTATCCTTTCACAAGAAACTTCACGTTTGGAATGAACCTGACCTTTTAAGGGAAAAGTGAAGAATGAAAAGTGAAAAATCCAATAGTGAAAGGGTAAAAAGTAAAAAGGTAAAACAGTAAATAGAACAAAGTATGAAATCATATATTAAATCAATAAAGCTTGCTTGTATGGCAATGGCAAGTATGGCAATGGTCAGTTGTCTCGACTTCTCGCCAGAGGCGCAGATGAACGACGACAGCGTATGGTCGAAGGCTAACAACTTCCAGCTCTTTGCCAACCAGTTCTATGGTTACACCCACGACATACAGAGTGGTGCAAGCTATCAGTATGCCGTAAGCGACGGCCCTCACAGCGATACGCGCAGCGACCTTATCGCAGGTGCCAATGTCAACGTTTATAGCCAAGGCACCAACACCATTCCGCAAAGCGACGGCAACTATACTACATTGTATAGACAGATATACTATACCAACTTGCTGCTTAAGAAGGCTGCATCGTTTGACAATAAGGAGGCTATCAAGGTGCCGGTGGCAGAGGCTAAGTTCTTCCGTGCCTACTGCTACTTCGAGTTGGTGCAGCTCTATGGCAACGTCATTCTTCTGACAGAGCCGGTGGATATGGACTCGCCTAAGATGAACGCACAGCGCGACGACCGCTCATTGGTTATCGACCAGTGTGTCAAGGACCTTCAGGAGGCAGCCAAGGATCTGCCCGAGACGGTTAGCGAGGCAGGACGTCTTACATGCGACGCCGCCAACGCAATGCTGTCGCGTGTGGCTCTGTACGAGGCAACATGGCAGAAGTTCCACACAGGCGGTGCCGATGCTACTACCAATTCGGAGCGTGTGACATCCCTGCTCAACACTGCCAAGACAGCTGCCAAGGCTGTTATGGAGGGCAAGCGCTACAAGCTGTTCTACAGCGACAAGCTCGGTACAGAGAGCTATCGCTATATGTTCATCCTTGAGGACGAGAAGTGCAACCCTGCCGGACTGACCACAAAGGACAACACCGAGTACATCCTTGCACGCAGACATAAGGCTACAGATGGTGTAAACCTTAACATTACTAAGGCTTATCTCACCAACGCTGTATATCCTACCCGCAAGCTTGCCAATATGTACGTATGCCAGAACGGTCTGCCTATAACCTACAACGGCACAACCAACGCCATGTTCAAGGGTTACGACCAGGCTACATCCGAGTATCAGAACCGCGACAACCGTATGCTCACCACACTTGCACCACGTGGCACAAAGGTGTGGGACAACACCATAGACCACTGCCGCACAGCGTGGGATGACTCAGACCTTGCACGTGCCAAGGAGGTGGGAGTAACAGTCAACAGCGGATATCAGACACACAAGTGGGCTGTGGAGCGCCAGGTGGCAGACCGCTTCGAGTGCATGGACTTCCCCGTAATACGTTATGCAGAGGTGTTGCTCAATTTTGCCGAAGCCGTATACGAGCTTCAGGGACGCATCTCCGACTCGGACCTTGACAAGAGCCTCAACCTCGTTCGTCTGCGTTCAAACCCCAATATGGTTAAACTTAGCAACGCACTGGTCGACAACAACGGCCTCAGTATGCGTGAGGAGATTCGCCGCGAGCGCACCGTAGAGCTTACCTTCGAGGGATTCCGCATCGACGACCTTAAGCGTTGGGCTACAGCTCCGGTGGAGATGCCACAGGATCAGCTTGGCGTTAAGTGGAAAGGAACACAGTTTGAGACACTTTGGGCTAACCAGAGCCGCCAGCTCAACAGCGAGGGCTGCATCATCATGTACGACAACCGCAAGTGGGACGACAAGCTCTACCTCTATCCGCTGCCTTCAGACCAGCTGCAGCTCAACCCTAACATCGGTCAGAACCCGGGCTGGGAGAAGTAAGGTAAGTGAAGAGTGAAGAACGAAGAGTGAAAAATTCATTTGCTGATTTAAAATAATAAGACAATGAAACGAAATAATAATAAGATATACGCCATAATGCTGATGATGGGTTTAGCTACAGCAGCCATGACATCATGCAGCGACGACAATGAGGGAGGCAATCTCTACTCGGCTGTCATTCCGTCTAAGGTAGAGTTCAATCTGCCTGAGGCTCAGCAGCAACTCGTCTATACCGACGCCACTGGCGCCAAGTGTCTGCCCTTGGTTAAGGGCGAGACACTGCAACTACAGTATACAATGACACCAGAGGACGTTACCTATAACGATGTGCGGTGGACCTCGTCTAATGTCGACTTTGCCACCGTCAGCGACCAGGGACTTGTAACCGCTGTCAACGGCGACGGCTACTCTATAGTGCAGGTGGCTCCAGTGGGTCTGCACGAGGGTAGTGGCATCAATGCCAACCTCAAGGTAGTAGTGTCGTCGGAGATGCGCAAGGCTACAGCCATCACCGTTACATCTACCTCTACAGAGGTTTATGCAGGCGACACTCTGCACTTCTGCGCCTTCATTGCTCCCGACAATTCTACCTATAAGACGGTTAAGTGGAGCGTAGACAACGAGGCTGCTGCCTCTATCGACCCTATGACAGGTGTCCTTACAGCCAAGCAAGCCGAAGCAGCAACAACACCTGTAAAGGTTATTGCTACGGCTCTTGACGGCTCGGGCGTTGTAGGCGAGAAGAGTGTAAACGTAAAGAAGATTGTGGCACCGGAGAGTGTGGCTATCGACCAGACCTTCTCGGCAGCCAACGGCTACGAGTGTGCCTTGAACGAGCAGACGCTCAACCTTGGCTTCACCACAGTTCCTGCCGAGTGTACAACCTCGCTTCTTAAGTGGACATCAAGCGACGAGTCGATTGCTACGGTCGACGCAGGTGTCGTTAGTTTCAAGGGATTCGGCAAGGTAACTATCACCGCAGCCACACCCGACGGCAAGACAAGCAGCATCGAGCTGAATATACCTTGCGGCTTAGTGCGCGAGACCTACCGCAATGAGAACCACTACAGCTTCCGTCCAGCCAATGCATCTACTAAGTATACATGGGGCAACGGCTTCCTAACCGTAACTACAGCAGCAACCAATGCCACAACACAGCGTGCCGACCTTAAGTGGTACGACCTGCCGCTTACTCTCCATGCAGGCAACTATCCGGTGCTTGCCGTGAAGATAGAGGATGCCAAGGATCTCGGCATAGGCGTAACAGGCCGCAACCTCAATATGGATGCTGTGGGCAAGAGCGAGAGCGGCAAGGAGTATAAGGCGCTCGGTGGCGGCAACAACAAGTGGAGCAACGAGCTTAAGTGTGCCGACGGCAGCCGTGTATTCATCTACGACCTCTCTAAGGTGGCGTTCGGTACAGGCGGTGTGGCTCCTATCAACGAGTCGATATCGTTCAGAGTCTTCCAGCTTAAGTATGCCGACATCAAGACCATCGACCACAGCTTCGACTACAAGGTGTACTGGATGCAGACCTTCAAGAGTGTTGCCGATGTAGAGAACTATGTAAAGAAGGTGGACCATGTGGAATACGACGTGGTGAAGTAGAAACTCCATGAGTTGCCCATTACGTATATATCACAGCAATTCCGTATTCTTAATAAAAGGAAACAACAATGAACAAGAAATGTTTAATCATAGCAGGTATGGCAGCACTCGTGTTGCTGCCAACCTCTTGTAGAGAGAACGAGTTTGGCTCTGTAGACCTTACAATGCCCACCACTCCTACAACACCCGATGTAGATGCTACATACACATTCAACCATCCTTGCGCCATGTACACGGCAGACGACTTTGCACGTGTCAAGGCAGAGTTGGATGGCAACACAATCCCGGAGGTAGCGCAAGCCTTCGCGGCATTGAAGGCAAGTCCTTACTCGTCGCTGTCGCGTATGCCAGAGCCACAGGAGCTTATCGTACGTGGCGACCCTAAGGGCACCGGTATCGACAAGGAGAACTATGCCTATGCTATGCGCGATGCTGCAGCTGCCTATCAGACGGCTCTTATATGGAAGCTTAGTGGCGACGAGGCATACGCCAACAAGGCTATAGAGATAATGAATGCCTGGGCTAAGAAGTGTAAGAAGATAGCGTCGAACGATGCCAACCAGGTGCTTGCAGCCGGTGCACAGGGCTACACCTTTGCTTGTGCTGCCGAGATGATGCTTGGCTACAGCGGCTGGAACGCAGGCGATGTGGCTAAGTTTAAGCAGTGGATGCTCGACGTGTTTGCTCCGAAGAACAAGGACTTCCTTGAGCATAAGGATGCCAACACTTGTGCCAAGCACTGCTGGAGCAACTGGGACCTCGTGAATATGTGCTCGTATATGGCTATAGGTATTCTTACTGAGAAGAGCGATATGGTGAACTACGTGGTAAACTACTTCTATAAAGGTCCGGGCAATGGTTGCATCAACTACCTCATCAACGGCGACCTCTTAGCCGACCCACTTGGTTCGGGAGAGATGCTTGCACAGGATCAGGAGAGCGGACGCGACCAGGGACACGCCCAGATGTCGGCTATGGTTACTGCCAACCTTGCCCAGATGGCTTACTCGCTGTACGAGCAGAACAAGCTTAACGCCGATGCCGCCAAGCTCGACTTCTTTGCTGCCAACGACAACGCGTTGCTTAAGCTTGGCGAGTATGTGGCTCTCAGCAATCTGCGCAATGGTTCGGACAATGCAAACAAGGAAGGTCAGTGGATTGTCGCGGCAGCTAATATGCCGTTCAACAAGTTGGAGTATTGTGTAGGATGCTCTTGCCGCGACAAGAACCATAGCGCCGTACACACTTCTTTGGCTGACGACGCAGGTCGTGGCTCGGTGCGTCCGGGTTGGGAGATTTACTACAACCACTACGCCAAGGTAAAGGGTCTGACCTCAGGCTTTATATATGTAAAGCAGATGGCAGACAAGATGCGACCAGAATGTGGTCCTGGTGACAGCCGCTATGGCAACAACTCGGGTGCTTTCGACCAGTTGGGATGGAGCACATTGATGTTGTATAGATAATAATATTATGGGAGATATGGCAATAGGCTGTATCTCCCTTCTTTTTTACAAGCGCCTAATTGTTACTTTAGACCTATCCAATGCTTAACGAAAGTTAAATCTTCAGTTCTCTCATTTTCTTTTACGTATTAGTTGTCTTGCATCCGTTATTATAATAAAACCAACGATAATAATAACTTAAAACCAACATAATATGAACAATTTTTTACTTCGTGGCTTATTGAGCGCAACAGTGTGCTTAGTAGCAAGTGGTGCATTGGCACAAACAACTGTATCTGAAGAAACAAGCGCCAAACATGACGTGTTGCTACCAACGGCTGATACGTATGTGCGTAAGGGATATACTAAGCTAGATCTTGGTGGGAAGGATGTTATGGAGCTTAAATCAAATAAGGAAGGAACTGTCGACTTTGTAGGTTTGCTTTCTTTCGCTTTACCAGAGGAATTGCATTATTCTAACTATGTGGCGAGCAATGCCAATCTTAGACTTGTGACTCGAAGTCTTGGCAAGGGTAGAAATAATGTTAATGTGTTTAAATTTGGTGGAACTTTCGATGAGAAGTCTTTGTATTCGGATCCGGATATGGAAGACGATATAAAGGATGCACGTAGCACCAATGTTTTGGCTTTATTCCAGGCTAAAGGTCAAAAAAACAAGGCCATATCTGATAAAGGATTGTCTGCAGATTATACAAAAATAGAGAATTGGGTAAACAACATCAATTTGACGGATGTTGTAAACTCGATGTTAGACAGTCAGTTGAATCTTATGATTGAATCTGCAGATAAAGATGGTCTGTCTACAAAAATATTCTCGAAAGATCTGCCGAAGGATGTTACTTGTCAGACTACAAACGAAGTATTATCTGCAAATGATTTAAAACCTCAGCTCACTGTCGACTACGCTCTTGCTACTCACACACTCTCTGTTACCGAAGCCGGCGCAGCTACTCTCGTTCTGCCTTACGAAGCAGAGATTCCTGAGAATGTCAAGGCTTACACTTTGACTTATACATCAGGCAACAAGGCAGTGGCTACAGAGTTGAAAGGTGTTATCCCTGCAAATACTCCGGTACTTGTTAATGCAGCGCAGGGCGACTATACCTTCAAGGCTACTGCCAAGCTTACCACTAAGGCAGCTGAGCCAGTAAGCGGCAGCTTGCATGGTGTATGGAGTGAGGAGGTTGTGCCTGTAGGCTCATACGTGTTGCAGTACCAGAGCGGCACTGTTGCCTTCTATCGTGTTGAGACTGCCGACTTCAAGGTTAAGGCTAACCAGGCTTATCTCTGTGCGCCCGAGGCTACCGGTGCCAAGATGCTGAACATCGACTTCGGCGGTGACGCTACAGCTATCAATGGTGTTGAGGCTGAGGCAAGCAATGCCAACACACAGGTATATACCATCGACGGCAAGAAGGCAAACCGTAACAACCTTGCAAAGGGTCAGGTATACGTAACAAAGGGCAAGACATTCATCTTGAAGTAAGCAATAGTGGTATATAACTATATCATTTGTTCATCAACCGTTAAAGTTTGAATATATGAAGACAATGAAATATATAAAGCCAGAGATTACTGTCATAGAGATTGAAGGTCAGCAGATTCTTGCCGGCAGCGGGGGGGGAGGAACTGATGTTAGCGATAATCCTGCTAATGCAGATCTTCCTACATTAAGCTCGTCGTATAACAATGTGTACGACGACGAGGAAGAAGACAATAGCTATTCTATATGGTAAAGTTTAAGTATTACATATTTTCTTTTTTGGCATTGCTGTCTTCAGTGGACAGCAATGCCAAAGTTGTTCTTACGGCTACCAATACCTCGCAGCATCAACGCCAGGAAGTGGTGGCATGGAGTGCCAAGGATGTTTGGCGACAACTTGGGGTTAAGGAGGGCAGCAGCCTGATAGTGAAGAATCCGTACGGGCAGACCGTCACTCACCAGATAACACACGACGGCAGACTGCTACTCGACGTGTCGGTTAGACCGGAGGGTACAGCCGAGTTCACGGTGGAGCAGGGCAACAGCGCCGACTTCAAGCCATACGTCTTTGGCAAACAATATGCCTGGCGTGTGGACGACATAACATGGGAGAACGACATTGCCGCTTATCGTGTGTATGGTCCGGCACTGCAGCGTTCGGGAGAGAAAGCCTATGGCATAGATGTGTGGCTTAAGAGCACCAAGGAGCTTGACGTTGACCATCGTTATGCCGTGACATGGCAGTCGAATATCGACAAGGCTTTCTTCCGTAGTATTGGCAATCAGGAGGGAGTAGACTTTGTGGACCGTGCCACATCGTTCCATCTCGACCACGGTCAGGGACTCGACTGCTATAATGTTGGTCCGAGCTTGGGTTGTGGTACACCAGCCGTTATGCTTGCCGACTCGCTCGTTATGCCTTACTGCTACAAGGACTACGAGATATTGGATAATGGTCCGCTTGAGTTTGCGCTCTCGCTCACTTATCCCGAGGTGGAGATTGCCGGTCAGAAGGTTACGGAGCATCGGCTTATATCGCTTGCAAAGGGATGCAACTTCAACCGTATGACGGTGTGGTACGACGGTTTTGCGAAGCCAATGGATGTTGCGGGCGGCTTTGTGGTACACACATCGGCATCCAAGGACCTTACACTCGGCAAGAACTACATAGTGTACGACGACCCAACCGACTCATACGAGCGTCATAACTTCCAGATATACGTGGCGGCTCTCTTTCCCGACGGCGGCGTAAAGACCCGCTTTGTGCCAGACAATAATCATCTAAAGCAGGGCATCTATGGCAATGCTGTGGGTGTGAAGCGCGGTGTTAAGACTGGCGAGAAGTTCAGCTATTGGTTCGGTGCGTCGTGGTGTCAGAGCGGAACACCCGACCACGACTTCTGGGTGATGCAGGTGGAGAGATTCTTGGAGAACTATAAACAGCCAATACAAACAGCAATTCGTACAAGCAACAATTAACGTACATTACACGAATCAACAATTAATGTCCATTACACGAATGTAAAATTAACGCTCATTACACGTATAATTGTCGTTAATGCCAGGTTCGTATAATTGTCGTTAATGCTTTAACTCTAATTAATTGAATATGATAAACTTTAGAAGAATGTTCAGCGCCATCGCCCTTACAATGACGTTCGGCGCTCCCCTTACCATTAACGCCCAGACACTGGACGTCGACCGCCAACTGAAGTATTGCAGCACACAGGTGCACCGTGCTCTTGACGAGTTGCGACGTAAGGACGGCACCTACGACTTTACGATGCAGCCACGCAACATCCTCAATGGCGACAAGCAAAAGGGATGGAACTGTAGACCGGCTAAGGCGGAGGAGTGGTGCGACGGTTTTTGGCCCGGCATACTGTGGATGACCTATCAAACAACGGGCGACGAGGCTATAAGACGTGCCGCCGAGGGATATACCGAGTCGCTTCATGGCATAGCCTACCAACCGTGCTACGACCACGACATTGGTTTTCTTATGTTCTGCTCTTATGGCAAGGGCTATGAGCTTAACCACTCGCAGGAGTATAAGAATGTAATACTTGCCTCGGCCGACTCGCTTGCCACGCTGTTCAACCCGATAGTGGGCACCATCTTGAGTTGGCCACGAGAGGTCAAGCCACACAACTGGCCCCACAACACCATAATGGACAATATGATGAACCTCGATATGATGTTCTGGGCTGCAAAGAACGGTGGCAACAAACTGCTGTACGACTTGGCTGTGACCCACGCCAAGACAACGATGCAAAACCATTTCCGCCCCGACGGCAGCTGTTATCATGTGGCTGTGTACGACACCATCAACGGCAACCTTATAAAGGGAGTGACGCATCAAGGCTATGCCGACAACTCGATGTGGGCACGCGGTCAGTCGTGGGCTATCTATGGCTACACAATGGTGTACAGATATACACACAACAAGGTGTTCCTCGACTTTGCGCAGAAGGTTACCGACATATACCTCAAGCGTCTGCGCGAGACCAGCGACGACCTCATACCGTTGTGGGATATGGACGACCCGCGTGGCATAAAGGCACCGAAGGATGCCAGTGCCGCCTGTGTTGTGGCAGACGCTCTGCTCGAGCTGCAGCAGTATGTTGGAGGAGAGAAGGGTAGGGCATACAAGGACTTCGCCTTGAAATCGCTTGCCCAGCTCAGTACGCCGAAGTATCAGAGTGGTAAGCGCAACGTCTCGTTTCTTATGCACAGCACCGGACATCATCCTGCAGGCAGCGAGATAGACGCCAGTATAATCTATGCCGACTATTATTATCTTGAGGCATTGTTAAGAGCAAAGGGACTGTAAAGTCCCTTTTTTTTGTTTATGCTGCGCGATCGCCAACTTGTGATGGACTTAGGAGGCAATGCCGTGGCAATCAGTAATATCATTGTTAATCAATCTTTAATTTTTCGTTAAATTTGCAAGTGTCGTGGAAATGACGTAAATTTGTGGTAGTATACATTTTAAAGAAAGGTGGAATAGTTATGACCAAGAAACAACTATATACATACGTACTCGATTATTTCAGGCAGCTTCATCCAGAGGTTACAACCGAGCTTGAGTTTGGCTCGGTGTTTCAGTTGCTTGTAGCTGTGGTGCTTAGTGCCCAGTGCACCGACAAGCGGGTGAACCAGGTAACGCCGGAGCTGTTTGCGCATTATCCCGATGCACAGTCGATGGCTGAGGCTGACGAGGCTGAGATATACGAGTATGTCAAGAGTGTGAGCTACCCCAATGCCAAGGCACGCCACCTTGTGGAGTTGTCGCAGATGCTTGTGAAGGATTATGGGGGAGAGGTGCCAGCCGACTTCGACAGTATGCTTAAGTTGCCCGGTGTGGGCCGCAAGACAGCCAATGTTATGCAGGCGGTGGCGTTTGGACAGGCGGCAATGCCAGTAGATACCCACGTGTTTCGTGTTAGTCATAGGCTTGGACTCGTTCCGCGCACTGCCGACACTCCGCTTAAGGTGGAGCAAGAGCTTGTGAAGCATATACCAGCAGCCGACCTTGCCCGTGCGCACCACTGGCTTCTGCTGCACGGCAGATATGTTTGCACATCACGCAAGCCGCATTGCGAGAAGTGCGAGTTGGCTACGGTATGCCCAAAACGTATTGAAGGATCTAAGCTGCAGAAGTAGTAGCTGACATATTAGCTTATGTAGCATAACACTTAAACATCCGCTTATGAACAGCAAGTTGCAGCTTTGTCCGCTCCTTAGGGTTGTGGCGATGCTTATTGTGGGCATTGTCCTTGGCGATGTGCTTGCTGACAAGGTGGATGTGCGTGTGTGGCTTGGTGCCTTTGTGGTGTCTGTAGTGGCGGCATTTGCTGCCTACAACACAAAGGTCGGGCCTATGGTGCAGAGCCTTATGCTCTTTGTCTGCATCATTATTGGTGGCGCCCTGCGTATGAGTGTGGGTGTAGAGCAATCAAGATATAGCTTTATTGATACCGACGAGCCATTCGCTGCCGTTGTGGCATCGTTGCCTGTGGAACGCGAGAAGACGGTGCGGTGCGAACTGATTGTTGCTGAAGGACGTTTTGCCGGGCATCGGGTGTATGCGTATATGCCTAAGAAGGCGGATGTCGAACAACCTATGGCGTTGTCTATAGGCGACGGCATTGTGGGCAAAGCGCAGTTTAAGGGTATTGACGATTATACGCGGCAAGGCGATACCGACAACCGGCGGGGTGGGGCGCACTTCGACTACCAGTGTTGGCTTAAGGTGCACGACATTGTGGGGCGTACCTTTCTGAGTAACGGCGAGTGGCGGCGTGAGGTTGTGAGGCTCGACAATCTGTCGGGTGTGCAACGTGTTCAGCTTAAGTGCGGTACGTTGCGCGAGTATTTGCTTAAGCGCTATCGCGAGCTTGCCACGTCGGATGAGGCATACGCTGTGGTGGCTGCAATGACGCTTGGCGACAAGAGCGGCTTGACAACCGAGCTGCGTGAGAGTTTCTCCGTATCGGGTGCCTCGCACGTGTTGGCGTTGTCGGGCTTGCACTTAGGCATCCTTTATGCCTTGTTGACGATGATTTTCGGTGGAATAAGACGCAGGGCGTTGGCTTCAATGCTCGTCATCGTGGCTGTATGGGGATATGCGGCAATGGTTGGTATGCCGTTAAGTTTGCTGCGTTCGGCGGTGATGCTTACGCTGTATACACTTACGCAGATGGCATTGCGCAACAATGCGTCGCTCAATTTTCTTGCCTTCGCAGCGTTGGTGGTGTTGTTGTCGAGTCCGTGGAGCTTATGGGATGTGGGCTTCCAGATGTCGTTTCTCGCCGTTCTTGGAATACTGTTGTTTAACGAACGGTTCAGAATATTTGTAAGCCGAAAGTATCTTAAGGCGCATCCTGTAGCTAATTGGTGCTTTTCGATGGTTGTTGTTTCGGTGTCGGCACAACTTATGGTCGCTCCGCTTGTAGCATACTACTTTGGTCGTTACTCCTGCTATTTTCTTCTTTCCAACTTTATAGCCATACCGTTGGCGACAGTTCTTGTTTATCTATCGGTGGTTATGTATGCGCTGTTCTTTGTGCCTGGGGTACAAGGAATGGTGGCAATGGCTGTTGGATGGGTGGCAAAGGTGCTAACGGAGGCGCTCGGTTGGGTGGCGTCGCTGCCAGGGGCAAGTGTTGACGGCATAGAGATGAGCGCGGTGCAGCTATGGCTTGTGTATAGTGTGGTGGCGGTGGTGTATGCCTTGCTGTTCTATTTTGAGAAAATGTACAAGCCGTTTGATAATTATAGGCCGAAGTTGTAAGGGCTATATAGAAGGAGGTGCGGTTCGAATACCGTACCTCCTTTTTTTCTATTCGGCAATCAGCGCAAATTCTGCTGCCGCAGCATAGTCGACCCCATAGTGGGCGCTGAGAGCGCGGAAGCGGATGAAGCGTGCCTTGACAGGCTTGTCGAACATCACCTTCTTCTGTTCGGCGGTGCGGTCGAACTCGCCCTTGGCAATAGGTTCGCCCCATGTCTTGCCGTCGTTGCTTACGTATATCTCGTAGTCCTTGATGCGTCCGTAGCCTGAGTCTTGTCGCGGTGTGAGCTTAAAGCCCTTCATCGTCTTAGGCTCAGAGGCGTCGAAGTCGATCCAGTGAGGATATTTGGCAAGCGTGATAGAGTACATGGTGTGCCATATTGTGGTCTCGTCGCCGTCGGCAATGTTTGTGGCATCGCCCTCTTCGGGTTCCTCTGACGAGGCAAAGACCACCTGCAGAGGCACATAGTCTACCTTGTCGAAGCTCATAGTGGTGCGTGTCTGCGGTGTCTCCTTATACCATGTGGTTATGGTTCCGCCATTGCGCAGGTCTATAGGCTCGGTATAAGTCACAGGCTTCTTGGCTCCGTTGACAGTGTACATGATGGTGCGGCCCTGTGCCTTGCTGCCAAGAGCCACCATACCTGTGGCTTTGTGCTCGATGCTTATAGGCTTTTCGCCAGCGAGCGACACACGTGCAGCCTTGAGCATAGAGTCGTTGCCAGCAGCTGCGGCAGGACGAATGACGAATCCAAAGTTGTAGTTGCAAGCGTATGCACGGTCGGGCGACAGCGGTCCGCCTTGTCCGCAGCTTGCTCCGCCAAGACCAGTGACCTTGGCATCGAGGTGCAGATAGGTGCCGTCTGATGCTGGCAACTCATTGGCATGTGCTGTGAGGGTGAGCTGTTGGGCACTCCATGGCAATGCCGAAACCGACATATTGTCGTCGGCTACGAACACAACAGCAGGCTTGCCGTTCTCGCTAAGGGCGCACCAGCGCACCTCCTCGCGGTTGCCCATCGACTGTGGCTTGGGCAGAATGATGTCCTGCTTGCCAACGATGCCACGATGATGCTCGATAAACTGACTGGTCTTGCGGTCGTTGTAGTTGTTCACAGGGCCACGTCCGTAATAGTCGAAGGTGGTGTATGTCTTAGGCAACTTCATAGCATAGCCTATGCGTGGCAGCACAACACTTGGACGATTGGACGATATGGCGCTCTGCAACTCTACCGAACCATCCTTATATATGGTGTATATCTGGTTGGTGGCAAACTTTAGGTCGTCCTTGCCGAGTGGTTGCTTGTCGGTGTTGAAGGTGTAGGTGTCTTGCGGATTGCGGTCGCGGTTGGTATAGTTTTGCTTGCAACCCTCCTTGCCCTTACTCTCCACGGTAAGGCTAATCTGCAATGAGCCGTCCTTCAGTTTGGATACAGTAGGCTTACCTACAACACGGTGCTCCATATTGTACAGGCCGTACTTGAACCATGCGTTGGGGTAGCCAATGCCGGCATCGTTGTCGGTAGGAGCACGGAAGGCGTCGAGCTTGGGTCCGTTGCCATCGGCAAACACCGTGTTGTCGCCATACATCAGCTCCTTTATAGCGCCAGTCTTGAGGTCGAATGTGGCGTTGAAGTTGCCGCCCCTGACCTTTATGCACTTGGCATCCTGGGTGTAGTAGATGTTGCCGTTGGCGGCGGCTGCCGTTGCGAGCGACTCGTTGGGGGCTGTGGCTGCCTTGACAAGAAGCTGCTCCTCCATCTGTGCATATCCCTTCTCTGCCCAAGGCATATCCTTGCCTTGAAGGAACTGTATCTTTACGAAGTACTCGCTTTGGGCGTCGAGCTTGGAGAAGTCGTAGTCGAGGGTATACTCCTGGCGCTCGCGTGGACCGAGAATGTTCTTTGCACCGAGCAGGCTCTTGCCCTTCTCCACACACTCGCCGTCCTTCCAAAGCGACCATACTATGTTGTATCCGCGCAGCGGTTCAAAGTAGTTCTTGTTGAAAATCTCTATCCTTCCCTTGGTCATGTCAACCGCCTTGACACCCACATTCTGGTAGACCTTCTTCACCTCGAAGTATTGTGCCTTTGGCGATAGGTCTGGACGCATAATGCCGTTCATGCAGAACATACCGTTGTTGGGCTTGTTGTCCATACCAAAGTCGCCTCCGTAGCCCCAATAGCGTTTGCCCGTCTTAGGGTCGATGTTGTCTATAGCCTGGTCTACCCAGTCCCAGATGGCACCACCCATAAAGAAGTTGGTGCTCTCGATGGCGTTCCAGTAGTCTACAAGATTGCCCACGGCGTTGCCCATTGAGTGGGCATACTCGGAGATGTGGTAAGGATACTTGATGTCGTACTTGCCCTTGACAGCCTCCTGCACCCACGGAATGGACGGATACTGGTTGGAGCCCATATCCACGATGTTGTTGTTGCGCTCGTACTGCACGGGGCGGCTCTGGTCGTATGTCTTAATCGCTGCATAGCAATCCTTGAAGTTGTCGCCGGGTCCAGCCTCGTTGCCAAGGCTCCATATCACTACCGACGGACTGTTGACGGTGGCGTGCACCATCTCCATATTGCGTGCAACATGGGCGTTGCGAAACTCCTTGACGTGCGATGTCGACTCCTTGCCATAGTAGTATTCGTGGCTCTCGATGTTGGCCTCGTCCTCCAGGTAGATGCCATACTTGTCGCACAGGTAGTACCAGTAGGGCGCATCGGGGTAGTGGCTGTTGCGCACGTGGTTGATGTTGCCGCGCTTCATAAGGAACACCTCTTCCTGCATCTGCTCGCGCGATACGTAGTGGCCCGTCTTAGGATTGTTCTCGTGGCGGTTTACACCCTTCATCTTTATAGGCTGCCCGTTGAGATAGTAGTAGCGTCCGGCAAGTCCAAACTCGTCCTTGTCGGCAGGAGTGTCCTTAATCTCAATCTTGCGGAAGCCCACAATGGTAGAGAAAGTCTCGACGATGTTGCCCTTCTTGTCCTTCAGTTCGCCCACAAGAGTGTAGCGGTTAGGAGCCTCTGCGCTCCACGGCTTTACGATGTTGCCGGCATGCAAGGTTACGTCGGCAGTAAGGCAGCCGTTCTTTTTTACCTCGCCCACGGTTGCCGTTGCGCCAACGCCGGGTACAAGAGTGTTCTCGTCGGAGTAGAGACGGTTGGCGTAGAGCTTGTAGTCGATGGTATAACCCTTGGCAGCCTTGGTTGTGAGGTTGCTCACCTCAGCCGATATCTTAAGCGAAGCGTCGGTATATGTGTCGTCATAATCGGGTATGGCCTTTAGGTCGCGCACCTGAACCTTAGGCTTGGCGGTGAGCGAAACCGAGCGGAAGATGCCCGGCAGGCGGAACATATCCTGGCTTTCGAGGAACGAGCCGTCGCTGTGGCGGTATACCTCTACAGCCACAAGGTTGTCGCCCTTCTTATTTAAATAAGGTGTGATGTCGAACTGAGCCAAGTTGCGTGAGTTCTTCGAGAATCCCACATACTTGCCGTTGATGTAGATATAGAAGAAAGAGTCGACACCGTCGAAGTTGATGTATATCTCCTTGTCTTGCCAATTGGCAGGGATGGAGAAGGCACGACGGTACGAACCCACCTCGTTGCGGTTGCGGTAGGTCATCCAGTCGGTAGGCGGAGTGCGCATAACGCCGCCTCGCCAGTCGTCCACCTTAACCTTATGCTGGAAGATGACACGCTGGTTGGAGTAGAGCGGATATCCGTATTTGAAGACGTCCTTGTCGTTCATACCCGCCGTGTTCCAGTTCATAGGCACCTGTACACGGTCCCAGGCAGAAGCGTCGAAGTCGGTACGGAAGAAGTCCTTAGGTCGTTCGTCGGGATGCTTGGCCCAGTGAAACTGCCACTCGCCGTCGAGACTCTGCCACAGCGAAGAGTTCTCTGGCAGCACACGTCGTGCCTCGTCTGTATTGGCAAACGAGAAGAACCAGGCGTGTGGCTGCTGCTTGTTGTAGGCAACAGAGTCGGGACTCTGCCACTCCCATCCCGAAGGCTGCGGCATCTGTCCATAGAAGAAGCCGCCAAGCTGTGCCGTCTGCGCATACATAGGCGATGCCAGGAGGGCAGCAAGGATTGTTAGAGTTGATTTGTTCATAGATTTGGTTTTATCATAATTTTGTTGCTTTATGTTTATCGCACGTAGTTATATAGGTTATCGTGCGTAGTTTTATATTCTATCGCATATTGAAGTATTGCTCGAGTGCCTCCTCAGCCTTACCCTCCGAGTTGTCGAGGTCTTGTATTATCACGCCGTGCTCGAGTAGCGCCACACGTGTGGATATCTCCACGGTGTGCTGCAGGTTGTGGCTCGATATAAGCACCGTGGCACCCGTCTCCTTGTTGAAGTCGGTTATGAGGTGCTTCAGCTGGTTCTGACTGCTTGGGTCGAGAAAGTTGAATGGCTCGTCGAGAATAACCAGTTGTGGCTGGTTGAGCAATGCGGCGATGATGCCAATCTTCTGCTTGTTGCCGGCAGAGAAGTCGCGTATGTACTTTTTCTGTCCCAGCACCTCGCCGTTCATAAACGGCTCGAAGTACTTAAGGCGTTCTGCCAAGCCCTCCTTGGATATGCCCGAAATCTTGGCAATAAACTCGAAGTACTCTTCGGCAGAAAGGAAGTCGATAAGGAAGCTTGGGTCGATATAGGCTCCGGTCATTGTCTTCCAGTCTTCCGACAGGGCAGGGTTAATCTGCTCGGGCATCCCGGTGTCGGCACCAGTTGGCTTAGGCAGCAATGTAACGCTGCCCTCATCGGCTTTAAGCAAGTCGAGCATAAGGCGGAAGAGTGTAGTTTTGCCGGCACCGTTATTGCCTACAAGTCCTACTATCTCGCCGTTGTTTACTGTGAATTCGGCTATGTCGACAGCTGTCTTCTCGCCGAAACACTTCTTAAGGTTGCTTATCTGTATCTGCATTGTTTCTTATGTTATAGTTTATTCTCCCAATTCCATTTTCAAGAACTTAGGCGTATAGCCCTCCTTCGACAGCGCCACCTCCTCCGGAGTGCCAACAGCCAAGACGCGTCCGCCGCCTCGTCCGCCCTCCGGACCAATGTCGATGATGTGGTCGGCAAGCTTGATGACGTCGAGGTTGTGCTCGATAATGACAACGGTGTTGCCACGGTCGACAAGCGTCTGCAGCACATCCATAAGGATGCGTATGTCCTCGAAGTGCAGACCCGTTGTGGGTTCGTCGAGTATGTAGAGCGTCTTTCCGGTGTCGCGCTTGCTCAGTTCGGTGGCAAGCTTCACACGCTGGCTCTCTCCTCCCGACAGAGTGGTGGAGGGCTGACCCAGACGTATGTATCCCAATCCGACGTCCTGTATGGTCTTTATCTTATGCAATATGGCTGGAACGTTCTCGAAGAACTCCACCGCCTGGTTGATAGTCATATCCAATACGTCGGCAATGCTCTTGCCTTTGTAGCGCACCTCCAATGTCTCGCGGTTGTAGCGTTTGCCGTGGCACACCTCGCAAGGCACAAGAACGTCGGGCAGGAAGTTCATCTCTATGGTCTTGTAGCCATTGCCCTTGCACGTCTCGCAGCGTCCGCCCTTGACGTTGAAGGAGAATCGGCCCGGCTTATAGCCACGAATCTTGGCTTCGGGCAGGGCCACAAACAGCGAGCGTATGTCGGAGAAGACGCCTGTATAGGTAGCCGGGTTGGAACGTGGTGTACGACCGAGAGGCGACTGGTCGACATTTACCACCTTATCTATATACTCAAGGCCTTCCACCCTGTCGTATGGCATAGGCTTCTTTAGTGAGCGGTAGAAGTGCTGCGAGAGGATGGGCTGCAACGTCTCGTTTACCAAGGTCGACTTGCCCGAGCCGCTGACACCCGTCACAACGATAAGCTTGCCAAGCGGAAAGGAAACATCAACATTCTTGAGGTTGTTGCCATGAGCGCCATATATGGTAAGCGCCTTGCCGTTGCCCTTGCGTCGTTGGGCTGGTATGGCTATTTGGCGCACGCCGTTGAGGTAGTCGGAAGTTATGGTGTGCTGCTTCAGCATATCTTGTGGAGTGCCTTGGAAAACCACCTCGCCACCGTGCATACCGGCACGCGGACCGATGTCTACTATCCAATCGGCAGCAAGCATCATATCCTTGTCGTGCTCTACCACAACCACGGTGTTGCCAAGGTCGCGCAGCTTCTTAAGCGAGTGGATAAGTCGCTCGTTGTCGCGCTGGTGCAAACCGATGCTCGGCTCGTCGAGGATATACAGCACATTGACAAGTTGCGAGCCTATCTGTGTGGCAAGACGTATGCGCTGACTTTCGCCGCCGGATAGCGTAACCGATTGTCGGTTGAGCGAGAGATAGTCGAGTCCAACGTCGAGCAAGAACTTAAGGCGGGTGCGTATCTCGTGCAGAATCTCCGTGGCGATGGAGCGTTGCTTGTCGTCGAGATGCTCTACCGCCTCGTCAAGCCAATCGTATAGCTGCTTGATGTCGAACGACGAAATCTCTGCAATGTTCTTATCCCATATACGGTACGACAGCGACTCGCGGCACAGGCGCATGCCGTGGCACTCGGGACACTCGCAGGTGGCAAGAAATTGGTCGGCCCACTTCTGTCCACTGGTCGACTCGTCGTTCTCGATAACGGTGCGCAGATACTTTATCACGCCGTCGAAGGTGGTAAAGTAGTCGGTCGATGTATGCACCACCGACTTGTCGATGCGCACGGGTTCGAGCGAGCCGTATAGTATCTCGCTCATCACGTCGTCCGGAATCTCGGCTACAGGAGTCTTTATCGACAGACCTGCCTTCTCAAGAATGGCGTCTATCTGCCAGAAAATCATCTGGTTCTTGTATTTTCCTAATGGCACAATGGCGCCGGCATGTATAGAGAGCGAGTCGTCGGGTATAACCTTCTTGGTGTCTATCTCGTTGACATAACCAAGACCCTTGCAGTGGGGGCAGGCACCTTCGGGCGAGTTGAAGGAGAACATATTGGGTGCCGGGTCGCGGTAGGAGATACCCGTTGTGGGACACATCAGTCGCTTGGAGAAGCTCTTGGCCTCTCCCGTGTCCTTGTCGAGAATCATCACGATGCCGTCGCCCTGCTTCATGGCGGTGGCTATGGTCTTGCGCAGGCGGTCGTCGAAGCCGTCGCGCATCTGCATCTTGTCTATCACTACCTCTATGTTGTGGTTCTTGTAGCGGTCGGTCTTCATGCCGGGAGTGATGTCCACTATATCGCCGTCGACACGTGCGTAGAGGTAACCCTTGCGTCGCAAACTCTCAAACAGTTCGCGATAATGGCCCTTTCGCTGTCTTACAACAGGAGCGAGGATGTATATGCGGCGTCCGGCATAGTTGGTGTTAATCATATCGATGATGCGCTCCTCGGTATACTTAACCATGCGTTCGCCCGTGTTGTAGCTGTAGGCAACGCCGGCACGGGCATACAGCAGGCGCAGATAATCGTATATCTCGGTGGTTGTGCCTACTGTGGAGCGTGGGTTCTTGTTGGTGGTCTTCTGCTCGATGGATATAACGGGGCTTAGACCTGTAATCTTGTCTACATCCGGTCGCTCCATTCCGCCGAGGAAGTTGCGTGCGTATGCCGAGAACGTCTCAATGTAGCGGCGTTGTCCTTCGGCGTATATTGTGTCGAAGGCAAGCGACGACTTGCCCGATCCACTCAGTCCGGTGATGACGGTAAGTGAGCCGTGCGGTATCTCGATGTCGATGTTCTTAAGGTTGTGGACGCGTGCGCCCCAAACGTTAATCTTGCCTTCTTCTTGTATGTTGCTCATGAATTATATTGAATTCGATTGATTATTTTCCTATTAAACATTAGCGATAATTATACGATAAAGTCATTAACGCTGATTACACGTTTAATTTATAGTGTCCGTATAATGAGCGTTAATGTTCTTTTCGTATAATGGACGTTAATGCTTGGCGTTTATTGCTCGCCTGTATTGCCCGATATCTCGGTGTAACCGCGCAGCAAGTTGACGTCCTTCTTAATGTCGTATTTGCGTCCATCGGCACCCTTTGCCTTAACCAGCACATAGTAGACGCCCTGCTTTACGTCCTTGCCGTGATACTTGCCGTCCCATCCTCCGGCAGGGTCGGTCCACTCGTATAGCTTCTGTCCCCAACGGTTGAAGATGTAGGCATGAAACTCCACAATACTCTGATAGCCGCTCTTGGCCTTGTATATGTCGTTGATGCCGTCGCCATTGGGCGAGAAAGCGTTGGGAAACTCGAGCCTGCTCTCGGATATCGACACCTTTATAGGTTCGGCGTCAGCCCAGTAGTCGGCTGTGTAGGCAATGGTGTCGGTGCCGTTGACAAAGGTGGCATACAGCACAACACGGCTTACACCTGCCTCGGTGAAGGTGTACTCGGTGTCCTCCTCATAGCGTATAAGGTAGGGCGTATTAGTGCCTTCCTTGCTGAAGCGCCACTCGTAGTGTGGGGTATAGACGCCCACATTGGCAGGGTTGGCGGCAAAGCGCACGGTTAGCGGGGCTGAGCCCGAATAGCTTGTACCGGTCTCTTCGCCCTCGGGTGTAAGGAAGGTGGCTTGAGGGTCGATGGTAGGCACCTCGTCGGCGTGTGCCTCAAGGGCAAGGCACGCTATGATGAAAAGTAATAATCTGATGTGCTTCATACGTGCAAAGTTATATAATATATCCCACATCACAAAACTCAATGGCTTTTTAATAACGTTATTTATAGACAAACATTTCTTCGTACAACATATTTTATGTACTTTTGCAGAATAAAAAACAAAACAGTGTCAACTTAAAAAAAGCATGAACATAATGAAACGCAACATCAGATTGTTTCTCTGCCTGTGCGCTCTCGTGTTTGCCGCCGCTGTGTCGGCGCAGACTATGAAGTATCAGGACCTTTACAAGGTGAAGAAGAAGGACACCATTTATGGCATTGCCAAGAAATACAACATAACCATCGACCAGCTGATATCTGCCAATCCGGATATGCAGAAGCCCGACTATACCCTGCATAAGGGCGACCAGCTTGTTATACCGGCTCCGCTTCCGGCACCCACACAGCCTGTGCAGCCTGCACAGCAACCTGCAGCGCATGTGGCAAAGAAGAGCAGTTCGGCTGTGCGCATTGGCGTCATGTTGCCTCTGCACAATGTGGATGGCGACGGACAACGTATGGTGGAGTATTATCGTGGCATACTGATGGCTTGCGACAGCCTTAAGGCTCAGGGCATAAGCACCGACGTCAGAGCGTGGAATGTGCCTATAGACGGCAATGTTCAGCAGACGCTTGCCGACAACCATGCCAAGGATTGCGACGTTATATTCGGTCCGTTGTATACCAAGCAGGTTAAGCCGATGGGCGACTTCTGCCGCCGCAACAACATAAAGCTTGTAATACCATTCTCTATCAACGGCAACGATGTGGCTTCCAACGACCATATCATGCAGGTATACCAGTCGCCACAGCAGCAAAACGAGCTTGCTGTCAATGCCTTTGTGGAGCGCTTCAAGGGATGCCATGCCGTGATAATCGACTGCAATGACACCACAAGTCGCAAGGGCGTGTTCACCAGTGCCTTGCGCAAGCGTATGGAGGCAGCTGGCATTGGCTATAGCATAACCAACCTTAAATCGTCTGAGGCAATGTTTGCCAAGGCTTTTGACGCATCCAAGCAGAATGTGGTGGTGCTTAACACAGGACGCTCGCCGGAGCTGAACGTGGCTCTCGCAAAGCTCAACGGACTGAAGGTTACGGCTCCTGCTATGCGCATCTCGCTCTTCGGCTATACCGAGTGGCTGATGTATACCAAGGTTTACCTCGACTATTATCACCGCTACGATGCCTATATACCGACGTCGTTCTACTATAATCCGCTTGCACCGCGCACCGCCAATTTGGAGCGTTCGTATCGTCGTTGGTTCAAGTCGGATATGCGTCAGGCCTTGCCGCGATTCGCAATAACGGGCTACGACCATGCCCAGTTCATCATCCGCGGACTGCATAAGTATGGCAGCAAGTTCAACGGAACCAGTCAGCAGAACACATACACTCCGTTGCAGACTCCGCTGAAGTTTAAGTTTGTGCAGGGCGGAGGCATGCAGAACTCGGCGTTTATGCTGGTGCATTATAAGACTAATCGTACGATGGAGTCGATATCGTATTAATGTGAATATATTATTACCTACATACTTATATGTTTTTAAGATTTAGATTACGACTTGTTGCGTTGGGTGCTGTGCTTAAGTGTGCTGCTTTAGCTATACTGATGCTTATGCTTCCTACTGTTATGCAGGCTCAGATTGGCGACCATCGCAACGACCTCTCGATAGGCTTCAATGGCGGATACGTGATGAGCAGCGTAGGATTTACGCCGAAGGTGACGCAGGACAATCATACCGGAATGACCTTCGGCCTATCCATGCGATACACTTGCGAGAAGTATTTCAAGACAATTTGCTCTATTGCCGCCGAGGTGAACTATGCCCGCATAGGTTGGAAAGAGAGTATATTGACTGCCGACGACCAGCCGGTGATAAACCCGACGACAGGACTGGCTGAGGCTTATCAGCGCGATCTCGACTATATCCAGGTGCCTATCTTTGCCCACTTGGCATGGGGTAGGGAGAAGAAAGGCTTTCAGTTCTTCTTCAAGGCAGGTCCGCAGTTTGGCTATCTAATTGGCGAGAAGACTAAGACCAACTTTGCCTATGCCGACCGCAACACCACCGACCGCTCAAACCAAACTGCAGAACAATATAATATGCCCGTTGAGAACAAGTTCGACTATGGCATAGCAGCCGGAATGGGTATAGAGTACAGTCATCCAAAGGTAGGCCACTTCCTCCTCGAAGGCCGCTACTATTATGGCTTGGGCAATATCTATGGCGACTCAAAGCGCGACTACTTTGCAAGGTCAAACCATTCGAACATCGTTATAAAGATGTCGTATCTGTTTGACATAACACGTACTAAGTAAACTATCATTCTTATTTAATAACAACAATCAAACAAGTTTTATGTTCGAAAATCAACCAAGAGGTCTATGGGCCTTGGCATTAGCCAACACTGGCGAGCGTTTCGGTTACTACACAATGCTTGCTGTCTTCTTGCTCTATCTCCAGGCAAACTTCTGTTTTGAGACTGGTCTGGCAAGTACAATCTATTCTACCTTTTTGATGATGGTCTATTTCCTTCCGATTATTGGTGGTTATGCTGCCGATAAGTTCGGTTTTGGACGAATGGTTACCACTGGTATCTTCATTATGTTTATAGGCTATCTTGTTCTCTCACTGCCTTTAGGCAAGAACACTGTTGCTATTGCAGCAATGGGCCTGTCGCTTATCCTCATTGCCTTGGGTACAGGTTTGTTCAAGGGAAACCTCCAGGTAATGGTAGGTCGTCTGTATGACGTGCCCGAGTATGCCAGCCAGCGCGACTCAGGTTTCTCTCTCTTCTACATGGCTATCAACATCGGTGCTATGTTTGCTCCTACTACAGCCATTAAGATTATGGACTGGGCACAGGCAAGTCTTGGTGTAAGTGTGGAGGATTCGTACCACTTCGCTTTTGCTGTGGCATGTGTTTCGCTTATCGTTAGTATTGCCATCTACTACATCTTCGGCTTTACATACAAGCACGTTCTTGCTAACGAATCAAAGGAGCAGAGTGCCGACGCAAAGGAAAAGGCATTGGTAGAACTCTCGCCAGCCGAGACCAAGGAGCGCATCATCTGCTTGTGTCTTGTGTTTGCTGTGGTTATCTTCTTCTGGATGGCGTTCCACCAGAACGGTAATACCTTGACTCTCTTCGCACGCGACTATACCTTGACGACATCTACCGGTATCCAGTCGATGGCTTTCGATGTAACCAACCTCGTGGCTTGTATCTTCGTTGTATACGGCTCGTTTGGTGTTGCTCAGAGCAAGACAGGCAAGGGCAAGGGCATTTCGTTGGCTGTCATTGTTGCCGCTATCGCCTTCTTGTACTACAAGTATAATGGTCTTGAGGGAGCAGTTGATGTTAAGGCTCCTATCTTCCAGCAGTTCAATCCTTGCTACGTTGTGGCTTTGACACCGGTGAGCGTTGCTCTCTTCTCTTGGCTCAACAAGATGGGCAAGGAGCCAACATCTCCTGAGAAGATTGGTCTTGGTATGCTCGTTGCTGCTCTTGGCTTTGTATGGATGGCTGTAGGCTCTATGGGTCTTGAGCTTCCGTTGACACAGGGCAACCCTGCAACTGAGGGTACACGTGTTAGCGCCAACCTCCTTATCTCTACATACCTCATCCTTACCTTCGCCGAGTTGTTGCTCTCTCCGATTGGCATCTCGTTCGTAACTAAGGTTACTCCTCCTAAGTATGCAGGTTTGATGATGGGTCTTTGGTTTGGTGCCACAGCTATCGGCAACCAGCTCGTTATGGTTCCGGGCATTATGTGGGGTCAGAACTTCAGTCTTGTTACTATCTGGGGTGTTCTCGCAGGCATCTGCCTCGTATCTGCCCTCTTCATCTTCTCTATCATCAAGAAGCTGAATAAGGTTAGCTAATATCACCTATTCAAATAGATGAACAAAAAAAACTCGTTGTATATCCAATGTTTAGGATATACAACGAGTTTTTTTATGACTATATGTAAAGCATATTTACCCCCCCCATACACAGAGGTAAAGGGCGAACGATGCTATGATCACAGCAAAGGCTGTCAATGCCCAAAACAGATACTGCGACCATTGTTTGCGGCGTCGTATAGCACGTAGGTTATGCTCGCGAAACAAGTCGGCATCATCTTTTTTGTGTTGTCTTTTCTTAGTTGAGTCGTGGTGGTCCATATTGTTCTATTTCTTAATTATTATATTCACTTATGCAAATTAGAACTTGACGTCAAGTTCTACGTCCACCATGTTGTAGTTGTGCTTCTTCAAGCTGCGGTCGTTTACACGCACATACTCGGCACCAATCATTATCGACTTGCCAATCCAGTAGTTGGCGCCAATCTCGTAGTTGGTCTTCGATGTAGACCATTCGGCACATGGACGATATAGGTCGTAACGAGCCTTGGCATAGAGCTTCTTCGATACAACCGGAGCAATCATAAGAGCATAGAAGCCATCTGCCTTGTCGCCAGCTGCATAGTTGATAGAGCAGTCGGTCTCCTTGCCGCTTGACATCGATTTTTCAAAACCGTAGCCTTGGCTGTGGATATACTCAGAGCGTACAGTCCAATCATTGGCTGCGTACTCTACGCTGAACGCATAGCGGTTCATTGACAGAGAACGTACCTTAGAGTCCTTTGTGTATACAGGATTCTTCTTCTCTGGGTCTGAATATATTGTCTGATGATTCTCGTCTACAAGTTTCCATGTACCCTTGCGTGCATACGAACCCGTCCAGCCGAAGGCACCGATACGCAATCCCTTGATAGGCATAACCCATGCGCCACCGATGATGTCCTTGCGCTGGTCTACATCCTTCTGGTTGGTACCCTGTCCGTTGAACACACCTATCTGATAGTGTACAAGATTGCGTCCAGCCTCGTTCTTGAGGAAGTCGCCCTGAATCTGCACACCAATGTCACGTCCATTGCTTGCATGTTCGCCGACACGGTCGCTGAAGCCAGATAGCTTGCTTATACCTTGAGCGTATCCCATAAATCCCTGTGTGATAGGGTGCATAGGGTTCTCGAAAGAGAAAGGACGCTTAAACTGACCAGCCTTAATCTTAAAGGCGTCATACTTCTGCCATTCGGCGAAGGCGTCAACCATACGTGGCGACGAGCCAAGGTCGGAGGTGTTGCCGTTTGCCTGAATCTGCACCTTCCAATATAAGTCCTGCATCAGTCGGCCCTCAAGAGCCATACGCACCATGCGTATGTTGAACGAGTTGCTTTCCTTGTCTTCCTGGTCGCTTGCCTGGAATTGTGACATTACGTAGCCGCTGAACTTGATGTCGCTAAGCACCTGTATCTGTGGCTTTTTGTCTTGTGCCGACGCGCTGATAGTGGCGAGAGCGGCGAGAGCGAGTGAGGTTAGTATTTTCATTTTTGAATTATGAGTTTTATTTTTCTTCAAGAAGCACAACATTCTCAACGTGTGGTGTATGAGGGAACATATCCACTGGCTGAACCTCCTTAACACTATAAGCTACGTCGAGAGCCTGCAAGTCGCGTGCCTGTGTTGCAGGGTTGCAGCTAACGTATACTATGCGCTTTGGATGAGCACGGAGGATGGTCTCTATAACATCCGGGTGCATACCGGCACGTGGTGGGTCGGTTATGATAACGTCTGGACGGCCGTGCTCGGCGATAAACTCGTCGTTAAGGATGTCCTTCATATCGCCTGCATAGAACAGGGTGTTGTCGATATTGTTCACCTGCGAGTTTACCTTGGCATCCTCGATAGCCTCCGGCACATACTCGATGCCCACTACCTGACGCGCCTGGCGAGCCACAAAGTTGGCTATAGTTCCGGTTCCGGTATAGAGGTCGTACACCAGTTCGTTGCCGGTAAGCCCTGCAAATTCGCGTGCTACAGAGTAGAGGTGGTAAGCCTGCTCGGTGTTGGTTTGGTAGAAGCTCTTTGGTCCCACCTTGAAGCGCAGGTTCTCCATAGTCTCGAAGATGTGGTCGTTGCCCTTGAATACGCTTAGGTCGAGGTCGCCGAAGGTGTCGTTGCACTTCTGGTTGTCTACATACATAAGCGATGTAATCTCGGGGAACTCGTCGGCAACGTGCTGCAACAATGCCATAGCGCGCTCCTCGTCGCCCGGCTCGTCGTAGTGGAACTGTATAAGCACCATCCATTCGCCAGTGTTCGAGTTGCGTATCATGATGTCGCGCAACAGTCCGTGCTGCTGACGCAGGTCGAAGAAGGTCATGCCGGTAGAGAAGGCATAGTCGCGTATAGAGTTGCGTATGCGGTTGTGCAGGTCGTCCATAAGCCAGCACTTCTCGATGGGCAGAATCTTGTCGAAGGCTCCGGTGATGTGGAATCCGATGCCGTTCATGTTGTCAAACTTGGTGCCTTCGGCTACCTGCTCGCGTGTAAGCCAGCGCTTGTTGCAGCATCCAAACTCCAACTTGTTGCGATACTCCTTAGTGTGCACGCTTCCCATGATAGGGCGGAACTCGGGCAATTCAATCTTGCCGATACGTGTAAGCTGGTCGTGTACCTGCTTCTGCTTTGCCTTAAGCTGCTCCTCGTAGGGCAGATTCTGCCATTTGCATCCGCCACACACACCGAAGTGCTCGCACATCGGTTCTTCTCGCACATCGCTCTTCTTGATAAATCGGATAACTTCAGCCTCGCAATAGCTGTGTCTCTTCTTGCGCACCTGCAGGTCGACAACGTCGCCCGGCACTACAAAAGGTACAAACACAACCATGTCGTTGACGTGTGCCAACGCCTTGCCTTCGGCTGCAACTGCTTCTATCGTAACGTTTTCAAGTATAGGGAGTGGTTTCTTTTTTCTTGCCATAAACTATTTTGAAATTCTTATTAAAATGCAAAAGTAGGCATTTTTATTGAGATTAGCCGACTATTCTGCCCGAAATCTTACTAAATGGGGCTTAAATGTACACCGCACCCCATCGTCTTAGATGGTTGTGGTAAAGAAACTTATGCCGAGCAACACTGCCGAAACGACGAAACCCAACGGCAAAAGGATGCGGAATCGCAAGCCTACAACAAACGACAGGAGCATCGTAGCCCATGCCGAAAGCAGCATAATGTCCTGCGTGTTGGTTGTTGGCAGGGTGCCGTTGACGGTCTTAAGCAGATATATGTAGTAGCTTAGAGTGGCGAAGGCAATGAGCATAATGAAGCGCGAAGCCACGGTAACTGCTGCGTCGATGCGCGATTTTCTGCCTGCGCGCACGTCGTTGTTTCTCTTAAGCCAATATTGTCTGCCCAGACGTGATATGGTATATAATAATGTGGGTGCTCCCATTGCTGTGCACACTACAAAGATGATAAAGGCAAATGGTATGCTGTTGCATCGGCGTTCGGCATCTATCTGCTTGGCAGAAGGTAGCGAAGAGCCTCCATTTGCCACTTGATATCTGAGCATCTTGCCTACAATAGAGTCCATCTGCTTGTAGTTCTGTGTCTCGGCGTCGTCGAATAGTTGTGTGAAGACGGTCTGTATAAACTCCTGATGCTTAAAGTCCATAGCCTTTGGCAAGTCTTGGGTTGGGGCATACCATATAGTAGAATCTTTGAGCGAGTAAGGAAATATCTTAAGCGATAGACCGCGTCGCAGATTCATAAGCAACTGAATCTTGCTGTCTATAGACATCACTTGCTTGTGAAACTCGTCTTTATTGCCCTTATTATATGCCTTGACATACTTGCCAATGGTGTATACCGTGTTGTCGTTCTTTAAGAAGGTGCTGGCAGACACATAGTTGCGCAGCATCAGCTTCTGCTTCATCTCGCCGTCCTTCACCTTAAGCATAGGCTCGTTCATCCACTCCTCGCCCCAGAATATCCATCCCGTAAGCACTTGCTCGGCTGTCAATCCTTGGTAGGTGTCGGTGCCATAGAGCTTCTTGGTGAAGTAGATGGCGTATGTCTGCATCTGACAGATGCGGTTGTTGTGCAGAATGTTAAGCTCGCCAAATCGTGCTGCTGTTTCTTCAGGCAGATAGTGTGCCTTTACACTCTCAGTGCCGCTGGCGGCAAGGGCGGTAGTGGTTGTAGCCAATAGGCATACAACAACGAGAGAGCGAAGAAAGAAAAATAGTTTTTGCATAATAATGTAAGCCCCACCCCCAACCCCTACATTATAGGTAGGGGAGTGGTATGTTTGCTATTGTATAAAAGACGTCAGGGGTGGGGCTTATGGCTTTTTTATCTTACGCCTTTTTCTTCAGCGGATTAAACAAGTCGAACGATGCGTCCCAGTCCTTCCAAACTGGTTCGCGTCCAATCTCGCGCAGACGGCGGTTTATCTCCTTGGCTGTGCGCTCGTCGCTAACGCTAAACTGCTCAAGAGCCTGTGGATAGGTGTGGTAGCCGCCAGGGTTTACCTTCGATTCTGCCGACATTGTTGTAACGCCGAGCGTAGCCATGTTGTCGCGTATAAACGCCGGCTCACGTGTAGAGTAGGAGATGTCTACATCGTGGTCGAAGATGCGCATGGCAAATGTAGCTTGAGCCAACTCGCGGTCGCTCATATAGCAGTTGGGGTGGAAGCCCTCGTTCTGTGCCGGGCGCATACGTGGGAAGTTTACGCTGTACTTGGTGCGCCAGTAGTGCTTCTGCAGATAGCGCAGGTGGTAAGCCATCATGGTTACGTCGGTGCGCCATTCCTTCTCCAAGCCAATGAGCACACCCATACCAATAGAGTGGACACCAGCCATACCCATACGGTCGAATCCGTCGCAACGCCACTCAAACTTGCTCTTCATTCCACGTGGATGATAGATGTTGTAGTGCTCGCGGTTGTAGGTCTCCTGGAAACAGATAACACCATTCATGCCATGCTGGGCCAATGTGCGGTAGTCCTCGGTAGACAGAGGCATAACCTCGATCTTGATGTTGGAGAAGTACTTCTTGGCAATGTCGATAGCCTTAGCAAGATATGGTGTGCCAGCCTTGGCTGGGTTCTCGCCGGTAACGAGGAGGATATTCTCGAAAGGAGCCAACTGCTTGATAGCCTTATACTCGTCCTCTATCTGCTCTGGGGTAAGGATGGTGCGTGCCATCGGGTTCTGCACATGAAATCCGCAGTAGACACACGAGTTGGAGCACGAGTTGGTGATATACAAAGGTATGAACATCGACATTGTCTTGCCGAATCGTTCCTCTGTATATTTGCGCGACAGTCGTGCCATCTCCTCAAGATAAGGTTCGGCGGCAGGTGAGAGCAGCGCCATAAAGTCGTTTATGTCGCAGTGGCTCTTGCTTAGAGCACGGCGCACATCATTGGCGGTCATGCTCGCGATGCGTTCCGTGGTCTCCTGCCAACTAATCTTTTTTAATTCGTCTGAAAACATAATGTTCTTTTTTTTTACATCTCAATTACATAACTCATCATTGTGCTCAGGTCCACAGTCCACAGCTTGTCAACAAGCGGTTCGCCCATTTCGGCTACGAGCTGCAGCACTTGGCAAGCCTCCACGCTGCCCACAACAGCCGGCGTCGTACCGAGCACAGCCTTGCCGGGATGCGGCATACTGAGCGTGGCTTCCTCGTCGGGCAGCAGCGAGCGGTAGGTACAGTGGCCCTTGCACAGTACAGCCACTTGGCCCTCCAAGCCGCGTATGGCACCATAGACGTATGGCTTGCCTTGGCGTTGGCACTCGTCGCTCACGATGTAGCGGGTAGCAAAGTTGTCGATGCCGTCCACCACTATGTCGTAGCGGCTTATAAGCTCCTTGGCGTTGTCCTTGGTAAGGCGCATGTGGTGGGCGTCTATCTCCACCTCGCTGTTGAGAGTACGGAGGCGGCGCTTGGCACACTCCACCTTAGGCAGTCCTGCCTCTTCTTCGGTGTAGAGCACCTGGCGGTGTAGATTGGTAATGTCGACAACGTCGTCGTCGATGATACCAATGCGTCCGATGCCAGCACCTGTGAGGTATGTGGCTATCGGCGAACCCAGTCCGCCGACACCCACAAGCAGCACCTTGGCTGCACGTATCTTACGTTGACCCTCCTCGCCAATTTCGGGGAGCATCATCTGACGATTGTAACGATTGTTCATTTTCCTTATTTCAGTTTGCGAAGGTCGTGTGTCAGCTTGGCTGCACAGAAGTTAGGACCGCACATTGTGCAGTACTCGCCGTCTGTATGGCCAGCCTCCTCGAAGTACTTCAGAGCCAAGTCGGGATCGAGAGAGAGGTGGAACTGGTCGCGCCAGCGGAACTCGAAGCGAGCCTTCGACAATGCGTTGTCGCGGATAGTGGCACCCGGGTGTCCCTTGGCAATGTCGGCAGCGTGTGCTGCTATCTTGTATGTAACAACGCCTGTGCGCACATCCTCCTTGTTGGGCAGGGCGATGTGCTCCTTCGGTGTTACGTAGCAGAGCATGGCAGTACCCAGCCAGGCAATCTGTGCGGCACCGATAGCCGATGTTATGTGGTCGTAGCCCGGAGCGATGTCGGTAACGAGCGGCCCGAGTGTGTAGAACGGAGCCTCGTGGCAATGGTCGAGCTGGCGCTCCATATTCTCCTTAATCTTGTGCAATGGCACATGGCCCGGACCCTCGATAAAGGCCTGCACGTTCTTGTCCCAAGCACGTGTAACGAGTTCGCCCATAGTGTCGAGCTCGGCAAACTGGGCTGCATCGTTGGCGTCGGCGATACATCCAGGACGCAAGCCGTCGCCCAAAGACAGAGCAACGTCATACTGTGCAACGATGTCGCAGATGTCGTCGAAGTGCTCGTAGAGGAAGCTCTCCTGGTCGTGTAGCAGGCACCACTTGCTCATAATGCTACCGCCACGGCTCACGATGCCGCACAGACGGCTGTCTGCCAAGTGTACGTTGTGGCGGCGTATGCCTGCATGGATGGTGAAGTAGTCGACACCCTGCTCGCACTGCTCGATAAGTGTGTCGCGGAATACCTCCCAGTTGAGGTCTTCCACCTTACCATTAACCTTCTCAAGAGCCTGGTAGATAGGCACGGTGCCTACCGGTACAGGGCAGTTGCGCACAATCCACTCGCGTGTCTCGTGGATGTTGTCGCCGGTCGAGAGGTCCATCAAGGTGTCGCCTCCCCACTTGCACGACCATACCGCCTTGTCTACCTCCTCGTCGATGCTTGAGGTAGTGGCAGAGTTGCCTATGTTGGTGTTGATCTTCACGAGGAAGTTGCGGCCTATAATCATAGGCTCGCTCTCCGGGTGGTTGATGTTGGCAGGCAGCACGGCACGTCCGCGTGCAATCTCGTCGCGCACAAACTCGGGAGTGATGTTCGACTTAACGCCAAGCTCCTCGCAGTTCATGTTCTCGCGGATGGCAACATACTCCATCTCGGGTGTGATGATGCCAGCCTTGGCATAAGCCATCTGTGTGATGTGCTTGCCCTCACGTGCACGGCGCGGCATGCAGATGTGCTCAAAGCGCAAGTGGTCGAGCGAGTGGTCGGCAAGACGCTGGCGACCGTACTCGCTTGTTATCTCTGTAAGCTGTTCGGTGTCGTCGCGGTCGATAATCCACTGCTCGCGCATACGTGGCAAACCCTTCTTGAGGTCTATCTCGATGTTAGGGTCGCTGTATGGGCCGCTTGTGTCGTATATGTATACAGGGTCGTTAGGTGTCATGTGCGGCAATCCCTTCTCGTCTCTGACTACGGTGGGAGTGAGGTTTACCTTTGTCATTCCTACTTTAATCTGAGGGAAGAGTTTTCCCTGCATATACGCCTTCTCTCTTTTGGCGTAAGCTTTGTTGTCGTTTGGCATAATTAGTTGAGTGAAGAGTGAAGAACGAAGAGTGAAGAATAATATTGCTTCTTCTACGTTCTTTACTCGTTGAATAAATTTTACTTATTAACTTTTATTACACGATATAAAAATTACACGTCCATTACACGACCTGTTTACATAAGGAACTGTGTGAGTGGCGAGCTTGCTTCGGCGCAATCGCTCACGGCTCCGAGACCAGCCTCGTATGCACGGCGACCGCAAACCACAGCCTCCTTAAATGCCTTGGCCATCTCTACCGGGTTGCCGGCAACGGCTATAGCGGTGTTTACGAGGCAAGCGCTTGCGCCCATCTCCATAGCCTCGGCAGCATGACTCGGTGCGCCGATACCAGCGTCAACCACAACAGGCACGGTAGCCTGCTCGATGATAATCTGCAAGAAGTCCTTCATGCGCAGACCCTTGTTGGTGCCGATAGGAGCGGCGAGAGGCATAACGGTAGCTGCGCCAGCCTCCTCAAGATGCTTGCAGAGTGTAGGGTCGGCCTGGCAGTAAGGCAGCACCACGAAGCCAAGCTTTACAAGCTGCTCGGTAGCCTTAAGAGTCTCCACCGAGTCGGGCAGCAGATAGCGTGGGTCTGGGTGTATCTCAAGCTTAAGCCAGTTGGTGCCGAAAGCCTCGCGAGCCATCTGTGCAGCAAACACAGCCTCCTCGGCATTGCGCACGCCGCTTGTGTTAGGCAGCAACTGGATGTTAGGGTTCTGGATGATGTGCGAGAGAAGGTCGTCGTGCTCGTCGTTCAGTTCGATACGCTTCATAGCCACAGTCACCATCTCTGTCTCCGAAGCCTTGATAGCCTCAGCCATTAGGGTGTTGTTGTTGAATTTTCCTGTACCAAGAAACAGGCGCGAGTTGAACTCACGTCCTGCGATTGTCAGCTTTTCCATAATTATTATTTAGATTTATTTAGTTGCTTATATCTTATCAACTCTTAATTCAAAACTCAAAATTCTTAATTCCTAATTCGTAACTCTTAACTCGTAATTCTTAATTCCTAATTCCCCTATCCTCCGCATACCGCTTTAATAACGACAATGTTGTCGCCATCGTTGATAGCAGTATGGTTCCAGTCGGCACGAGTCACCATACGGTTGTTCACGGCTACAGCCACACCTTTCTCCGGCAACGAAATCTCCGTAGCCAATTCTTGCAGCGACGCAGCCTTAACCTCCGTCTCCTTGTTGTTAATCTTGATATTCATATTTCACCTTATTTGGGTTGTTAAACAATGCGACAAACCATACTAAGGGCACCAGTCTTATCATTTTCCCTTCGGCGGCATTATCCGCATCAGGTTCTATGGGTATAATCTCAGCCGAAGACCTTCGGCACCCCGTGATAGTTCTCTAAGATGCAAAGTAACAAATAATATTTCAGCTGTGCAAATTATTTGGTTTAAACTTGTATAATTTTAGTTTTCATTTTATCTGCCATCTGCAACCTCGGGCTAAATATCCGTATAATATGTTGACGCTTAGTGTGTTATGTGGTTGCAGATAGGGTTGCAGATGCGGTGTTATCTGCAACCAATAGATGCGGATTGTACGTTAGTAGTGGGTTGCAGTGGTTGCAGATGGTTGCAGATAAAATTAGTCATCTGCAACCACTTGTCATGCTGCTTATGTGGTTGATATACAAAGGATTAACCTGTGCGCAATGGGCGGTGGTTGCAGAGTGGCAGATAAAAAACGAAAACTTTATTCCAGATTAATTTTTTTATCTGCCACCATCAGCCACCTCGTTTTGGTATCGCAAGCAAGGCTTAGTGAACTTCCAACTAAGCCTCCATTAGTAACCAATTAAGGCTTTATTGCATTATTACAAAGGCTTGGTAATGCTATTACAAAGGCTCGATAATGCTATAACAAAGTAATGCTTCCTAAGCGTAGCTGTGCATACCTCCCAAGAAGTAGTTTACGCCAAAGTAGGTCATGATGATTGTGCAGAACGCCACAACCATAAACATATGATAAACCATTGGCTTATGCAACTGAGGCAGCGACTTTGGATGCAGGGCGGCAGCATACACCATGAAGGTGATATGACCAGTATTCTAAACATTATGAAATAAAAATACCTATATGTTATGATTGTAGGTTTCGTGATTTTTTTGTTATTTTGCAAGCGTTATATTAAATAAGGTATAGGACCCTCATTGAGCCCCACAAGACAATAAGAAGATGAAGAATCAGAAAATGTATGAGCCCGACGACAAGATGATATCACTTATTCGGGACAACTACAACTTGCTGCAAAGCTTGGGTAGCTTTGGTATAAGTCTCGGTTTTGGCGACAAAACCGTTAGTCAGGTGTGCGAGGAGCAGCACGTGGATACGTATACATTCCTCGCTGTGGTGAACTTTACCATCAACGGCTACCGTGACATCGACGACGCAACGCGTCTATCCATGCCCACACTGCTGCAATATCTCAAGGCAAGCCACGACTATTTTATTGGCTTCCAGCTGCCGTTTATACGCAAGGAGCTTGTAGATGCACTGGACGAGAGGGACAATCTGGCACGGCTTATACTAAAACTCTATGACGAATACGCACGCTCTATAACCGCGCACATGAAGTATGAGGAGAAGCACGTGTACCCCTACGTGGAGGCTCTGCTGCAAGGCAAGCCCGTAGCCGACTTCGAGATAGACATGTACTCGAAGCACCATGGGCAGGAGAGCAACAAGCTGCGCGAGCTTAAGAGCATCATCATAAAGTATCTGCCCAGCGACGGGCTGCACAACAACCAACTGTCGGCAACGCTATACGATATATATAATAATGAGGAATGGCTCTCGCTGCACGCCCAGGTGGAGGACGATATATTCATCCCGGCGGTGCGCCGACTGGAGCAAAAGCTCAAGCAGAGCGACGTGACAGCCAAAATATCTAACATGATAGGCAAGAATGTGGACGGAACAGAGGCTTTGGGCGAACGCGAAAAGGACGTAATCGTGGCGTTGGTGCAAGGCATGACCAACAAAGAGATAGCCGACCATCTGTGCATTTCGGTAAACACCGTCATCACCCATCGTCGTAACATTGCGCGTAAGTTGCAGATACACAGTCCGGCAGGGCTCACCATTTATGCAATAGTTAATAACCTTGTCGACATAACCTCGGTGAAGTTGTAAATTAACATTGGTTTTAACAAGATTTAAGGCGGAAAATTTTTCCGCTTTTTTTGTGCCTATACTGTACGCAAATCGTTTTTTTTTTAGTATCTTTGCAATCGGTTTTAAGAATGAAAGACGGGAAACTTTTTAACCTTTAGTTTCCCAAAAGTTTTCCAAAACGGATAACTTTTTGCATTTCGTAAACTTGAAAGTTGTCAAAAACATATTACTAAATATAATGAAAGATTTTAATATTACCAAGCGCGACGGGTCGCAGGACCGTTTCTCTTTAGACAAGATAATGAACGCTGTAATAAAGGCGTTTCAGTCGGTAGATGAGGAAGTGGATTTGAATGCTATCTCAAAGATACTCAGTCACTTAAATATTTACGAGGGGATTACCGTGGAGGATATCCAGAACCAGGTAGAGGAGGCTCTTATGCGTGAAGGATACTACAAGGTAGCCAAGTCGTTTATGCTCTATCGTCAGCGTCATAACGAGGACCGCGAGACAATGGACAAGTTGAAATTTTTGACAGACTATTGCAAAGAGGCGAACGCTGCAACAAGTTCAAAGTATGACGCAAATGCAAATGTTGAACACAAAAACATCGCCACTTTGATAGGCGAGTTGCCTAAGTCAAGTTTCATCCGTTTGAACCGCCGTTTGCTTACCGACCGCATCAAGCAGATGTATGGCAAAGAGCTTGCCGACGAGTACATCGAAAAGCTCAACCATCACTTCATCTATAAGAACGACGAGACATCGCTTGCCAACTATTGTGCATCCATCACAATGTATCCTTGGCTCATCGGCGGCACATCGTCAATAGGCGGCAACTCTACAAAACCAACAAACCTCAAGTCGTTCTGCGGCGGCTTTGTCAACATGGTGTTCATGGTGTCGAGTATGCTTAGCGGTGCTTGCGCCACTCCAGAGTTTCTTATGTACCTAAACTACTTCATTGGTAAGGAGTATGGCAAGGACTATTGGCAGAACGCCGACAAGGTGGTAGACCTCTCGCTTAAGCAGCGCACCATCGACAAGATGATAACCGACTGCTTCGAGCAGATTGTATACTCTATCAACCAGCCTACCGGCGCACGCAATTATCAGGCTGTGTTCTGGAACATTGCCTACTACGACAAACCCTACTTTGAGAGCTTGTTTGGCGACTTTATCTTCCCGGATGGCTCTAAACCCGACTGGGAGGGACTGTCTTGGCTACAGAAGCGCTTCATGAAGTGGTTCAACAAGGAACGCACAAAGACCGTGCTTACATTCCCGGTAGAAACCATGGCGCTGCTATCTAAGGACGGAGACGTTATAGATAAGGAGTGGGGCGACTTTACAGCAGAGATGTATTCGGAAGGTCACTCGTTCTTTACATATATGAGCGACAATGCCGACTCGCTTAGCTCGTGCTGTCGTTTGCGCAACGAGATTCAGGACAACGGCTTCAGTTACACCCTCGGTGCAGGCGGTGTGTCGACAGGCTCGAAGAGTGTGCTCACCATTAACCTCAACCGTTGTATACAGTATGCCGTTAAGAACAATATGGACTACATGGAGTTCCTCGGCCATATCATCGACCTCTGCCACAAGGTGCAGACAGCCTACAACGAGAATCTTAAGGAGCTGCAGAAGCATGGCATGCTGCCGCTGTTTGATGCGGGCTACATCAATATGGGCCGCCAGTATCTCACCATCGGCGTGAACGGACTGGTTGAGGCTGCCGAGTTTATGGGCTTGAAGATTAACGACAACCCCGACTACCTGCACTTCGTACAGAATGTGTTGGGACTCGTGGAGAAGTACAACAAGCAGTATCGCACAAAGGAGCTTATGTTCAACTGCGAGATGATTCCGGCAGAGAACGTTGGCGTTAAGCACGCTAAGTGGGACCGCGAGGACGGCTACTTCGTTCCGCGCGACTGCTATAACAGCTACTTCTACATTGTAGAGGACGACTCGCTCAACATCGTAGACAAGTTTAAGATGCACGGCGCTCCATACATCGAGCACCTTACCGGTGGATCGGCTCTGCACATGAACCTTGAGGAGCACCTGTCAAAGGCTCAGTATCGCCAGTTGCTGCGTGTGGCTGCCAAGGAGGGATGCAACTACTTTACATTCAACATTCCTAACACCATCTGCAACGAGTGTGGCTACATCGACAAGCGCTACCTTAAGAAGTGTCCTCACTGCGGAAGCGAGAATGTGGACTATATGACCCGCATCATCGGCTACCTTAAGCGCGTGAGCAACTTCTCGGAGGCCCGACAGCAGGAGGCTAAGCGCCGCTACTATGCAGAGGTGGAGAAGTCGATTCAAGACTAAGAGAATATAATCGTAACACCCCAATCTTTTAAGCAATACAACTATGCTAAATTATCTCAATACAGGAATTGTATTCCAAGAAATACCCGACGAGGTGACGCTGTCTATCAACATCACAGGCTGCCCATGCCGTTGTCCGGGTTGCCACAGCCACTATCTGTGGGAAAACATAGGTGAGCCACTCACCCCAATGGTGCTCGACCAGTTTATGAAGCAGTATGGCGGCGAGATAACCTGCATTTGCTTTATGGGCGGCGATGCCGACCCTAAGTACGTTAGCCAGCTTGCACAGTATCTGCACCGTGAACACGAGGACATCAAGGTGGCGTGGTACAGCGGTAGGCAGCAGTTCCCTAAGTCGATACACAAGCGCGACTTCGACTACATCAAGCTTGGTCCGTACATAGAGCACCTTGGTTGCTTGAAGGAGCGCACCACCAACCAGCGCCTTTACAAGCGTGCTGTTGGCGACGACTTCACCGACATCACCTCTCGATTCTGGAAGAAATAATATGACAAAAATTCCACGTATAGCTATAGTCGACCCCAACACCCTCGCAGTGTTGGGGTTGACTGGTTTATTGGAGTCGGTAATGCCGATGCTCCAGGTTGACTCCTTTGGATCGTTTGCCGAACTTGAGGCAAACCACCCCGAGCAGTATTATCATTATTTTGTGGATGTGCGCATTGTGCTTGCCAATATGGCGTTCTTTCAGCAGATGCGCCATAAGACGATAGTGCTGTCGAGTTCGGCTGCAGACGATATGGCGGTTCTTAGCTCATTCCATACTATCTGCACCAATCAGCCGCCTAAGCAGCTGCTGCGCTCGTTGCTTATGCTGGAGCAGCATGCGCATGCCAAGGGGCGCAATCTGCCTCCCGTCGTGCCTGCCGAAGCCAATGTGTCTACACCATTGTCTACACGCGAGATAGAGGTTATGTCGTTGGTGGTGAAGGGGTATATAAACAAAGAAATCGCCGACAGACTAAGTCTTAGTCTGCCGACGATTATAACGCATCGCAAGAACCTTATGAACAAACTCGGGGTGCACAGTGTCTCAGCCCTTACGATATATGCCGTGATGCACGGATATGTGGGGGTGGACGAGATATAAAAGGCTCTTAATTTCCTTTTAGAAGTCGACAACCGTTATGCCGGCTCCGCCAAACTGCACATGCTCGTCCTTACAGCTCGTGACATTAGGTATCGACTGCAGATACTGACGTATCAGTTGGCGCAAGATGCCGTTGCCCTTGCCATGCAGAATACGCACACGTGACATGCCAACAAGTATGGCGTCGTCTATAAAGTGCTGCACAGCGTTTAGTGCTTCGTCGCCACGCATGCCACGCACGTCAAGGTCCTGGTGGAAGTTGAGCTTGTGCGAGTCGATGGTCTGTCGTGTCTCACGGCTAATGCCGAAGGTGGCGGGTTGTGTCGACTCGGGAGTCTTGGTGGTGTGCTCCAGTCGCGACATCTTTACCTTTGTGCGAATATCACCAAAGACAACAGTGGCTTGCTTGCCATCTATCGTCTCCACAGTTCCTACGGTTGTAAGGCCGCGCATGCGCACATGGTCGCCAACGGCAAATGTCTGCTGCTCGGCAGAGGCAGATGGGGTAGGGAGCTTGGTGCCTATGGTTGTAGGCTTGCCTACATTCTCCTTCTTCTCCTTCTTGCGTTTCTCCCGGCGCTCCTTGCGCTCCATAATCTGTCGCATCTTCTTCTCGATAAGGTCGTCGGCCGACTTGGTGTCAATCTCGCTGACGTCCTCCTTGAATGCGTTGAGCTCTTCGCGCAGACGCTTGGTCTCTTCCTTCTCGGCTTGACACTCGCGTATCTCGCGTATGGTATTTTCGATGTTGCGGTTGCTCTCCTTAAGCAACTCTTGTGCCTGCTCCTTGGCCTGGCGCAGAATCTCCTTGCGCTTTTGTGCAAGTTCCTTAATCTCCTCCTCGTATTTGGCTATTGTCTTCTCAAGATCCTTCTCGCGCTGATGCACGTTCTGGCGTTTGTTCTCCCAGTAGCGCTTGTCGCGAACGATGTCCTGCAGATACTTGTCGCTCTGTATGTAGTCGGAACCCACGATGTCGCTCGCCTCACGTATCACCTCGTCGGGTATGCCCGTCTTGCGGGCTATCTCTATGGCAAACGACGAACCAGGCTGACCTATAGCCAACTGGAACAGAGGGCGCATCTCGTGTCTGTCGTACAGCATGGCGCCATTGGCTATGCCGTCATGCGAGTCGGCATAGTGTTTGAGGTTCTGGTAGTGGGTGGTTATAACACCCCAGGCGTGCTTCTTGACAAACTGGTTGAGCACGGCTTCGGCCATGGCTCCGCCAATCTGGGGCTCGGTACCGGTACCAAACTCGTCTATTAATAACAAAGTGCTGTCGCCAGCCTGCTTCATCATATTTTTCATATTGAGCAGGTGAGACGAGTAGGTGGAAAGGTCGTTCTCGATGCTCTGCTCGTCGCCGATGTCAATCATGATGTCGGCAAAGACGCCAACCTTCGATCGCTCGCTGACGGGGATGGACAATCCGCACTGCAGCATATACTGCAACAGTCCAACCGTTTTGAGGCATACCGACTTGCCGCCGGCGTTAGGTCCAGAGATGATGAGGATGTGGCGGTCCTTGGTAAGCATAATGTCGAGAGGCACAATGGGCTTGTCCTGCTTCTTGAGGGCGAGCCACAAGAGAGGATGCTTGGCTGTAATCCAGTCGACAACAGGCTTGGGGCTTACCTCCGGCTCAATGGCGTTGGTAAGACGGGCAAACTCGGCACGGGCTCGGATAAAGTCTATTTCTGCAAGAAGCTGATAGGCATAGATTATGTCGTCGACATGAGGGCGCACAAGTTTGGAGAACTCAGTCAGTATGACGATAATCTCGCGGCGCTCGTCGGCCTCAAGTTCGCGTATGCGGTTGTTGGCTTCCACCACCTCGGTAGGCTCCACAAACACCGTCTTGCCGGTAGACGATTCGTCGTGTACGATACCATTGATGCGGCGCTTCATAGCCGGGGCGATAGGCACAACGAGTCGGCCGTCGCGCAGTGTGGGCGTAACATCCTTCTCTACAAGGCCCTCACTCTGTGCTGCACGCAGTATGCTATATAATGTACGCGACACGCTGCCCTCCGCCTTGCGCAGTTGTGAGCGTATCTCGGCAAGTCGTGGAGAGGCAGTGTCCTTAATCTTGCCATACTTGTCGAGTATCTGGTCGATGCGGCGTATGAGGTCGGGGAAGGTCAGCACGTCCTCGGTAAGGGCATACAGGGTAGGGTAGTCGAAGTTGCCGTCGTCGTCGCTGCGGTTCAAGAACTTCACGATGCCAGCTATGGTATCAAGAGAGCGGCGCAGGTCGAATATCTCGTTCTCCTCCAAATGGGTTCCATCTATGCGTATGCGCTTGATGGATGCGCGCATGTCGAAGAAGTATTGAAGTGGAAAATCGTCAGTCTCCTCCTGCATACGGCGAAACTCGCGTGTCTGTCGCAACGCTGTATTGATAAGCTTGGCATCGTTGCCAAAAGCCATGGCGTCCACCTTGTCTTTGCCCAATTGACTAAGACAATAGCCCTTCAACAACGAGCGTATCTCGCTAAACTGTATCTTGCTTTCAAAATTGCTTGGATAAATCATGCTGCAAAGTTAATTAATTTCATTCAAACAAACCACCTTATTAAATGTACTTATCTATCAAATGATGGTAAAAAAGGAAAAAATAAAGATTTTATCAAAAAAAAATCTCAAAAGTTTTGCAGGTTAAATAAAAAACGCTACCTTTGCACCCGCAATTAAGCAAGACGGCTGAACAAGTCGCAACATATAGCAAGACTATATCTATCGGAAATCCAACACCCTATGGAGAGATGGCAGAGTGGTCGAATGCACCGGTCTTGAAAACCGGCGTACTGAGAGGTACCGGGGGTTCGAATCCCTCTCTCTCCGCAATGTAGTGACGCTTTCAAGTGATTACTTTTCACTGCGAGCACCGCAATCTCAAACACCCTATGGAGAGATGGCAGAGTGGTCGAATGCACCGGTCTTGAAAACCGGCG
>OIWV01000335.1_pt1 | contig 45724 bp, 33 predicted proteins | sample 1587751 | NCBI WGS metagenome assembly OIWV01 (sample SAMEA3888913, study PRJEB22519) | human gut metagenome | biome: human gut; feature: human-associated habitat; material: faeces | place: Denmark | collected 2010
AAGGTGGTAAACATTAGTAACAGATTCGATATGAAATCCGTTTTTCTCGTAATAATGACAGGCAACACGGTTACGCTTCTGTGTGGCAACGCTTATTTTAACGCCCAAAGCCATGCGCGACAAAAAAGACTGCATCAGCTTTGAACCGATACCCTTTCCCGCCGCCTCGGGACTTACTGCCACAATGCCTATTTCCGCTTCATTTTCGTTTATCTTGTAAGTAAGCACTCCCAAAACGTGTCCGCCCTCGCTATAAACAAGAACATCCGTTGCAATCTCGCCATTCAGCGAACGTACAATCCATAATCTGTACAACGTATCGAATACGGACTTCGGGAAGTTCTCATCCAAACGATAGCGTGAGTATTTTCCGCTTTCGTAAGACAGTTGGAGCAGCTCCTCCGTCAGCGGACTGTTAAGCGCGGAAGCCACACGCTCATCGTCAACAGGCGTTTCGCGTCCGCTGTTCACCTGAACGTAAACAACTTTCTCATCTGCCAGAATAACATTCTCCGACAAGCAATCGCAAGGCAGCTTAACGCCTTTCAGATAAAGCAAATCATAATGCTCTTCCCGGGCATGAGCCATTTCGCGCAGGAGAAAAGATTTGTTCAAACCGCCCTCTGCAATCAGATTTCCCACCTTAATATAAAAATTATCCGTATCCCATCGTGCCGGTACTATCATATCTGTTTCTTTTTCTAATTCATGGATTTCACAAAACCTTAAAGGCTGCAAGGAAACCCGCACCGCACATCGGAACACTGTTCGCGCCGGAGCATTCCCGCATTTCATCTCGGCAGTAAGCACAAACACCCGTGCCACAACCGCCGTAAAAACCTTTCAAAGGCAAAGTTACAAGATTCCAAGCCTCTCACCAACTTTTTAACGCCGGTAGTTTGGAAACACGTCCTCGTTTTCCTGCAATAAGGTTATAACAGGTAGTCTGATACCTTGCTTGTAAAAACGAACATATCCTTTTACTTTATCAAATAACGGTTCTTCACTACGATTAAAAGTAAAATATTCTTTTTTATCCTGATCCGGATAAATTACAAGACATTTTATAGGCAGCGTAGTTTCTTCATCCAAGCCAAAGTGAGCATAAACACCACTCAAACGAGCATAACCTCCCACTTCCCTCGCATCGTCTTTATACACACCTATACTCTTATATCTCGGTTTATACTTCGCATCTACAATATAAGGTTCACCCCACGCTTTCAAAAGAAAATCAGGCTCTTGATAATGGACTTTTGCATGATACCGCACCTCCCCTTTTTCACTAAACACTTTCTTCAAATGCTGATATACATACAATTCGAAAAGTTTACTCATGTCTATCCAGTAAGGAGGGGTATTTATTTCTTCTTTCCCTGCAAGAGTAATATTATAACCGTAACGCCGCATTATTAATTTGGCTATTTCTACAGTATTAGCATATTCCCGATATATAGGATTGGATTTTGCCTCATTTATATACCTTTCATTAACAAAACAATCGCTTACTTTATCAAAATACGGAGTGATATATCTTATCATATTTGTAAGTTGCACAAAATTCCCAGATTGGGAATACAAAGCAAGCAGATGAACACAAAACCTCAAAGCTCTTTTCAAAATTCTATTCTCGGGAGTATCTATATCATAAACCTGAAAAGAACAATAATTATCAGCGATTTTTCCCTTAGAGAGATTTTTTGCAACCGTTTTCCCAACAAGGGTATGTCCCTTTACCTTGTTTTTCAGATTATTTTCCTGCAAATAAAAACTTTTTCTCAGTCCCCTCTTAACTATTCGGTACAGCATATTCAAATACTCGGTAATCAAGAATATGCCAAGTATATCTTGTCGTTGTTTTATCTTTATAGAAGCTTTTTTGAAATCAATAGCTATGAGATTGTTCAAATGTTCATAATTTTCGGAAGCACAAAGAGCATCCTCCAACATCTTTACATAATCAATTTCATAGTCATTATTCATTTTAGGAAAGACTTGAACAGCCAATTGTCTCTCCGCTATCCAATCTAATCCTACAAAATAAGAATTTGTTACGCGGATTTCATCACCTTCCCTTTTAATTTTAAGACAATACTCTTTTTCCTTCACCTTTGCAAAAGAATAATCGAATTGTTCTCCGTCCTTAATAAAAGGAAGTATATACTCCGAATTTTCTTTCTTTAGAATAGAATCTTCGAGTATCTGTTCGCGTATTCGGATAATATTCATTCCATAGCTTCTTTTCTCAATTCATTTATTGTAGATGTCGAATCTTTTGTCAATACTCCATCACGCACATATTCCTCAAGCAAAGGAATAATTTCATATAAAAGTCGTTCTTTTTTCAAATTCTCACCTGCTTCGTCTTTCATCAAAAAATAACTATGCCCTATCCATACATCTTCCGGTCTATATTCTTCCGACAAAGTTTCTGCAGGTTTCAAAGGCAAATCATATATCTTATCGCATTTTTTATATTCGTCAAAATTAGAAACAAACAGTTTGCTGACTTTTTCAAAAAGTTCCGCATCAAAACCATCCGCTTCCAATTTTTGAGGTTTCATGGGAATGAATGCAAAACGTCTCCTTATTGCATAATCTAAAAAGCCTAAAGAACGGTCAGCGGTGTTCATTGTTGCTACAATATACAAATTGTCAGGGACAGAAAACAACTCTTTTGAATATGAGAGTACTACACTTTCTGCTCCATTACACCCTTTGCGTTTATCAGATTCTATAAGGGTTATCAATTCACCAAAAATCTTTGAGACATTTCCCCTGTTCATCTCATCAATAACAATGATATAAGGTTGGGGAACCGATTCCTCGGAATGTCTCTCTGCTTCTTTACAAATTCTTTTGAATATTCCTGATTCTACCTCATATGTTACCTGTCCTTTATTTACAACAGGTTTCAAACCTTCCACCCAATCCTCATAATCCATTGATTGATGAAACGTGGTAAATACTACCCGCTTTTCCTTTTTAAGCTTTTCATAACATTCAATTAGCTTCTTACGTCCTGCATTATCGACATCGAATAACGGTTCACAAAGTCTAACCGCCAATTCTGGGATTTCATAAGTTTTACCAGTACCGGGAGCACCGCTTAGAACTATGTTTTTTCTTTTACATAATATCTTTACAACATCATCATGCCATGTTGTTTTATTGGCAGTATCTCTTTCTTCCTGCTTACTGCCGCCGTCAAGTTCCTTACTCATAATATCTTTTGTACATTCAAGCACGACTCTAACTGCATGCTGCGGAGATTTAACTTTTTCTCGCGTACCTTCTCCTAATTCTTGCAAAATTCTTTCACCACATTCTTCTGCAAAAGATTTTTCTATTTCATACAATGATTTTTCCGTTTCGTAATCACTACTTTCATATCCGAAATATCTGCAAACCAATCGGTCTAATTCTCTATCATATTCAGACGCTTTTGCTAATATCTTTTCTTTCAAGATTTCATCCTTACTTTCAAAAGGATTATGCTCAAAAAAATCATTTATAAGTTTAACTTTCAAATAAAGACGCAAAGAATCCACAAGCTCATCGCGCAATTTATAAACAAAAACATTATCCACATAACGCCCTAACGACATTACGACTGGCCAGTAGGATTCTTTTTCATTCGAAGAGTCTAAGATACGAAACCTCTTCAACTTATTTCTTACCAGCCTTCCGAAGTTATATATTTTGCTATTATAATAGTTACGACTACCTCCATATTTTTTAGATATAAAGGTACACGAACTTTCATTGTTCGGCTCACGCAAAAAAAGCAATAATACATCAATATATTTCAAAGCGTCTTCGTCCAAGAGGATTCTATACCATTCCTCTTTGGAAACGCCAATATCTCCACAGGAAAATATTCCATTTTGCGTTCGGGTTTTGTATATTTTCTCCGTTGTCATGGTTGCGATTGTCTGTGGCGGACGCTTTCTTACATTAAAGCACGCCTGTTGTTTTGTAATGGTTCAGTGTGGGATTTGCATACATTGTGAGCATGCGCTCACGGAGGAAACTGTTGTCCTTGTTCGGAATATCTATTTTTGCGAGGCGCGAAGCTATGTAGTCTTCAAACTTTTTCTTATCCTCATCCGAATATTTCGAGGCGAAACGCGATGAGTTTTCCAACATGTCCGCAGCCACATAGTTTACGGGATACAATCTGTAATTTTTGAATATTTCGCTGTCAATGTGGCGGGCTGTAGCTTCGAATACCTCGTTTTTCTTCATGGAAGCATCAAGTTTCGAAAGCCATTCGTCTATACACGGTGCGCAATAATAGTGAACTCTGCCTTTGTAACCGTATATACCGGTGCGCATGTTAAGCAAATCGTTCTCGCGCGTCTTGACATAATCGGGATTGTCGCGCTTAAGCTGAAATTCGGAAGCCTTGAGATAGTCGCAAGGGTCGTATTCGTATGAAATGCAAAGGGGAACTATGTGGAGATCTTTGAGTCTGTCAACCACATTTCCCTCGCCGCCCATAGCCATCATCTTCAAAATGGAATCTTGTGTGCGATCGTCGGAATCTTTTGCCCTTCCCTCGCGCTGAGCAATCCAGATGTTTTCGTGCTTTTGGTTTACGGCAAAGTGCATGTACCTGCTCATCCGTGCGGAACTTGCCAAAAACTCGCGCATTTGCAGTGAACGCTGCACTACGAACGATTTGTTGACTCTGACAAGCCTGCGAATCCACGGATAAACAAGAAGGTTGTCTCCAATGGCTATCTCCACGGTACAGGGGAAACGGTTTTCGAGCAGTTTCTTTGAGAGGAAGGCCGAATCGAGTACTATGTCGCGGTGATTTGATACGAAAGTGTAGCGTTTATCCGGCTCTATACAACTACTGTCCATATCCACGCCGTCGGTACATTCCTTTTCTATTTTTGTAATCAGGTCGTAAATCATAACTTCCTGCACCTGCTGATTGGTTTTGCAGGAACGAAGTTTGGCGGCAATGAGTTTCAGATCCACTCCGGGGAACAATTGCGCGAGCACAGCCGTGAACTGCGGGTCGGAAAGCAACGCATCGTAAGCCGCAGGAAGTTCCTCGGGAGTGTAGGGGCGGATTTCGTCAAATTCTTTTGGAATAACCATAAGCTTAACGATTTTCGAGACAGTCTTCTATTATTTCCGCAAGCACACAACCTATGTCTTTTCCGTCGGCTTTGATTTGCTGTGGAATAAAACTCGTGGCGGTCATGCCGGGAGTAGTGTTTATTTCGAGCATGTTTATTTTTTCGTTTCCTTTCTCGCCCGTAAGAATGTAGTCAATGCGGATGATTCCTCTGCAACCGAGCAATTCATATATATTGAGCGTTTCTTTCTTGACGCGCTCTGTTGTTTCGGGTGAGAGACGGGCGGGAGTGATTTCCTTGACCTGTCCGTTATATTTGGCATTGTAATCGAAAAATTCGTTGTCGGTTACGACCTCCGTTATAGGGAACACGCAGGCGGTTTTGCTTGTTTTGTAGCATCCGCAGGTTATTTCCGTGCCTTTCATAAAGGATTCAACCATAACTTCGGGGCTTTCTGCCATGGCTTTTTGAATAGCAGGCTCAAGTTCATCGGCTTCCTTAACTTTCGAAACGCCAAAGCTGCTTCCGCCGGCGTTCGGTTTCACAAAGCAAGGCAATCCGAGACGTTCCACAATCTCTTCGTTCGTGTAGCGACGCGGCTGATTTTTGCGCAAAAGCACGCTGTCGGAAATGCTAACGCCAAGCGAGCGCAGGAACTGGTTCAACGCATATTTGTTGAAAGTCATTGCCTCGACAAGAACATCACTTGTGGAGTACGGCATGTCTATCAAATCAAAATATCCCTCGATTATTCCGTTTTCGCCGGGAGTTCCGTGGATGGTGATATAAGAAAAATCGGGACGAATGCGTTTGCCGCCGTCAACAAACGAGAAATCGTTACGATCAACAGGCGCAGAAGTGCCGTCATTAAGGTGAGCATTCCAATTTGTTCCGCGCACTTCAACGATATAAGTGTCGTAGGGTTGATTTTCAAGAAAAGATTTTATGCCTTGTGCGCTGCGCATAGACACATCATGCTCGGAGGAATCTCCTCCTGCCACAATTGCTATTATACGTTTCATATACGTTATATTATTTAAGCGGGAAGTGCATTCGAAGCCTGTTTCCCGCGTTGATTTTTCTGTTTTCGTTTTTATCTGAAGTTATTTTCTATCTCGACGATGCCTCGGAAAATCTCTCCCAACGCTCCAAAAGCGTCTTGAAATCCTCGGGCATAGGAGCGGAAAAGTCCATTTCTTTCTTTAATACGGGATGATAGAAGCCAAGAGTAGCGGCGTGTAAAGCCTGACGTGGACAAACTGCAAAGCAATTCATTACAAACTGTTTGTAACTGCCCGAACTTTTGCCCCGTTTTATCTGTGAGCCGCCATAACGCTCGTCGTTGAAAAGAGGATGCCCTATATGAGTAAAATGTGCGCGAATCTGATGAGTACGTCCCGTTTCCAAGCGACATTCCACGAGAGTTGTGTAACCGAAACGCTTCAAAACCTTATAATGTGTAACTGCCGACTTGCCAATTCCGCTATCGGGAGCGAACACACTCATCTGTAAACGGTTTCTTGGGTTTCGCGCAATATTTCCTTCTATTCTTCCTTCATCATTTCCCGGATCTCCCCACACAAGAGCCTCATAGCGTCGGCGCGTTGTCTTGTTAAAGAATTGCACTCCGAGACTTGTTTTTGCTTCAGGCGTTTTTGCAACAACCAAAAGCCCGGAAGTATCTTTATCTATGCGATGCACGAGCCCTACAGCGGGATCGTTTGGATCATATCCCGGATTGTCTTTCAAATGCCAGGCTATAGCGTTCACAAGTGTGCCTGTATAATTTCCGTGTCCCGGGTGAACCACCATTCCTGCAGGCTTGTTGACAACAATAACGTCGTTGTCTTCATAAACAATATCGAGCGGAATGTTTTCCGGTTCTATGCTGTTGTCATAACGCGGACGATTGAGAAGAAGTGTTACCACATCTCCGGGTTTAACCCTGTAATTGCTCTTTACGGGACGCTCGTTAACATGAACGAACCCCGCCTTCGCCGCAAGTTGTATGCGGTTGCGCGAGGTGCCGGGCAAATGAACAAAAAGAAACTTGTCTATTCTCAGAAGCTGTTGCCCTTTGTCGGCAATCATTCTGAAATGTTCATACAGTTGACCGTTTTCGTCTCCATCATCATCGAGAACATCATCGCCCTCATAAGCATCGCAGAGCCTATTCCGCCAAAATTCCTCCATCATTCGAATTTTCGTCAAAATTTATTTCCTCTCCGTATTCCCATTCGGTTTCAAGCGAGTCTTCTTCGCTCATATCGTCATCGGTAAGTCCGTTTCCAACCACAAGCGTAAGCACAGAAGTAACCGACACTCGCGTACCTGCCACAACGTTTTTGCCATTGCTTTTCACTCCATACACCCACTCTTTTTCTCCGTTTATGTATTCGGGAGGAGTAAGTTTGAATCCGAGTGCTTCAAGACGCGATTGTGCTTCGCGAAGCGAGCTGTTGTCGGCAAGATCAAGCATTACGATAGTGGGAGGTGAGGAAGCGTTTACCGTAAGCGACACTTCTCTTCCCGCTTTCACCTTCATGCCGGGTTCTATTCCCTGATCGAGCACCGTGCCCGCCGCATAGCGAGGCACATATCCCGAGTCGGCAACGACACACACCAGTCCCGCAGCCTCAAGACTTTTACGGGCTTCGTCGTATGTCATTCCCTTGAGTCGGGGAACGGTTACTTCCTCGCCATGGCGTGAATAAATGTCCAGCCCTTTCAGTGTAAGAAATATGATGAGGGCTATGACCAAAATCATAGCCAGAATATTTCCCCACAGATAGCGGCTTGTCATTTTGTCATAAAGTTCCTTTAGCGTCATAGACAGGTGGGCGGAGTTGCTGATTGCGTGTAAATACGAACAAGGATATAAAAACACAAAAGAAGCAAAGGCTTGAGTTTCCAAACCTCCACTTCTCTTAGTTTATTGCGGATTGAAGTCCGGAATGCTTAGTTCTTTCCGTGAACTTCGTCAGAAACCGTCAGCTTCTTACGTCCTTTTGCGCGACGTGCAGCAAGCACACGGCGACCGTTAGCGGTTTGCATACGGCTGCGGAAGCCATGTTTATTTTTTCTCTTACGATTGTGAGGTTGAAATGTACGTTTCATTGTCTTATATATTTTATTTTTAATTCAAAAGCTCGGCACGCCTTTATGGAAAGACGCACTTTCGGGCTGCAAATTTAGGGATTTTTTTCTATTTGCCCAAAGCACGCGCAATAATATTGCCGCATATCTGCATTTTTTTACGACCCCGACCCCATAATATGCAAGAAAATCATAACTTTGCACCGTTTTTCATAAAGCAACCCCGTTTTCGGGAATTACTACAATTAGAAACACAATAATTTGAATACATAGATTATGATTAAATCACAAGACATCAAAAAAGGCACTTGCATCCGCATGGACGGCAAGCTCTATTTTTGCATTGACTTCCTGCATGTAAAACCGGGAAAGGGCAACACCATCATGCGTACAACATTGAAAGATGTTGTTTCAGGGCGTGTGCTCGAAAAACGTTTCAATATCGGTGAAGCTCTCGAGGACGTGAGAGTGGAACGCCGCCCTTACCAATTCTCTTATGCCGACGGCGACCAATATCATTTCCTTAATCAGGAAACATGGGACGATGTTGTCATTGAGCATAACCTTATCACAGGCGTTGACTACATGAAAGAAGGCGACATAGTTGACGTTGTGAGCGATGCTTCAAGTGAAACTATTCTTTATGCCGAGATGCCCGTTAAAACTGTTTTGAAAATCACATACACAGAACCGGGACTTAAAGGCGACACTGCCACTAACGCCACAAAACCCGCCACTGTCGAAACAGGCGCTACGGTTCGCGTTCCCCTTTTCATTAACGAAGGCGAGACTATAGAGGTTGACACTCGCGACGGATCATACGTAAACCGTGTGAAATAAGGACAAGACCACAAAATTTCTTTTCATAAGCTTTCCCCGCTTTCTTTTCGCAGGAGCGGGGATTTTTATTTTCGTTTTTTCAAGCCATGACATACAGAAAAAGCCCCGTGCGGGGAAAACAAAACCGGCAGATTTCTTTACGAAATCTGCCGGTTTTCGTTTATCTAAACGTTTGCGTGATTATCAAGCCTTGGTAATGTTGGTCTTTTTCTCACGGATACGTGCCTTTTTACCGGTAAGTGCACGCAGATAGTAAAGTTTCGCACGGCGAACCTTACCACGTTTGTTTACTTCTATGCTCTCGATGTTCGGAGAACTGATAGGGAAGATACGCTCCACGCCTACGGTGCCGCTCATCTTGCGAACAGTGAAACGACGCTGGTTCAAATGTCCGCTAATTTTGATTACGATTCCACGGAACATCTGGATACGCTCTTTGTTACCCTCTTTGATACGGTAAGCTACCGTGATCGTATCACCACTCTTGAATGAAGGAAGTTCCTTCTTCGTAGCGAACGCTTCTTCTGCAATCTTAATTAAATCCATTGTTTATAGCTTTTTAATTGTAATTTATAATGAAACGCAATTTAACGGGCTACATTTCCCGACAGAGATTACGTAAAGCGGGTGCAAAGTAACGAAATAAATATTTGATTCGCAATAGATAGATGCTTTTTTGCTCGCTATTTGATTAAATCTTTTATGTCTACCAAGGATTCAAACCATTGACATCCACCAGCGATTCCCGTTCCTCCTTCCACATTGCTGTAGATCCGGACAGGCTCGGCCAGACCTACATTCGTAAGTCCGCCCATGATACCTTCATTCTCGATGTTTTGTAAAGATAGCAGATATTGGTAATAGGGTTCGGACAGGGAATATAAACGAATATGGCGTTTGGTATAATATTTAGTATCGGACCTGAGTTGTTCTTTTACTTGCAACGTGTATTCCTTCCCGTCGAACAGCTCGTCGGAAAATACCCGTCCCCGCCAATTTACCATCGAAGAGCCGAAAACCTCATCCAAGATACCTTGTTGTTGCGTGAATACGGGATCTACGGAGAAGTCCAACAGGACACCAAGATGGTCGTCATCTCCCCATATCTGTAGAGAATAGTAATTTGATTTACCCGGGGTATCTTGGAAAGTGATTTGATAGATAAGCACATCGTTTTCTTCTATGTAGGAGATATTCCCATCTCCATCGACAAGGGTACCGCCGTTGCCGGTAGCTTCTTTACGGGGAATTATGCGCAGGCCTTTGATTTCGGTCTTGGAAGGAATCTTATCTTCCGCCGAGGCTGTTCCATATTCCGGGGTAGAAGCTACTATCTTTACGGTTTGTCCGGGCAGTGGAACCGTATTCGATATATAAAGCGTATCTGTTACCCATCCACCTCGATCCTCTCCGAGCCAACGAGAAGATTTCCAATAGGAATATTCTTTCCAAGGCATCTCCTCCTTGAAGATCCCGTCTATATATAATTCCACCTTGGCGTTTCGAATCGTCACGTCCGGCTTGCTCTCTGAGTGAAACCATGTGCGGGATATGCTGGCCATTACGACTGTATCCGGCGAGAAGGCCGAGTTGATCACCATTTTCGGTGTAGTACGATATTCCTCTAGGTCAAACTTCCTGTAGCAGGAGGTTAGGAGCAGGCTGGATAATAAGATTGATAAATAGAATATAGGTTTCATGTTCTTTAGAATTTATAAGTATATGATATAGACGGAATGATCGGTAAGAGCGATAACGTCTCGAAATAATGGCTGTAGTTTATCCAAGACCGCTTATGGATAGTTATCGGGTTCATCTGGCAATAAGCGTTATATACGCTGATATTCCAGATACCGAGATGGCCGTTCTTTTTAGGTCGATAAATATTAATCCCCAGATCTAAGCGGTGGTAAGCGGGGAGACGTACGTTATTACGCTCCGTGAAATAGTCCAAGCCTCCTTCCGGTAAGAGCGGAGGGACAGGAGTGAGGCCCAAATCCTCGTAATTCTCGAATGCCACCGTAACCCGGTTTCCGGTCATGAAAGTCCAGCTTCCGGTCAGTTCCAATTTCTCGTTGATCTTCCAGTTTGCGACGATATTCAGCTTATGGCGGTTATCGTATTTCGCGGGGAAACGTTTGCCATTATTAATCTCGTCGAACTGCCGGTCGCTCCACATTAGTCCGTATCCGATCCATCCTGTTATACGCCCCGTCTCTTTCCGGGCGATAAACTCCGCTCCGTAGGCCCACCCCTTACCGGCGGCCAGTTTCTCCTCCCAACCGACGAACGAGGGTAAGAAGTTGTAACCATCTTTATAATCCAGTAGGTGATTCATCCATTTATGATAACCTTCCACCGAGAAGGAATAGTCTTTGTGTAAATTGTAATAAGCGCCGACGGATACTTGATCACTCTCCAATGGCTTCAGCTTCTTGCTGACCGGCATCCACATATCGGTAGGGAGACTCATATAACTTTCGCTGATCTGATGTACGTATTGATTCATCTGGGCGTATGAGGTCTTAAGGCTTAGATTCCTCGTGAGCAGAAAGCGTACGGATAAACGAGGGTCTAAGGAGACATATGTCTTCTTTTGTATATTATACATGTTCAGGCGTAATCCGGCGTTAACCCGGACAATGGAAGATATCGCCCAGTCATCTTCGGCGAAAACAGCCAACTCATTCGCTGAAAGGCGCTCGTCTCCGGTAGTTCGTTTGGTCGGAGACAAATTCTCGGAGGTCTTTTCCTCGATATATTCCGGGCTGAAACGATGGTAAAGATAGTCGGTGCCATAACGGATATGATGTGCCGGGGTAGGAATATAGTCGAAGTTCGCATGGACTCCGAAATCATTGATACCGTTTCGGGTTGAGGTCTCGATAAAACGTGAAGAATAATCTTTGTCACCCTCGGTTCCGTAGTATTGTGAAGTCTCTTGTTTTAGTTTGGATTGATAATGGGAATAAGCCAAGGTGACGGTACCGAACATCTTGTTGTTAAACACATACGACCAGCCGGAAGATAATGCGATGTTACCCCAGCGCATCTTTCCAAAGTCCTTGTTCTCGAAAGGGGTTATATCATCACCTACGGAGAACTCGGAACTTCCTCCTTTTAGGAAATCCTGTCCGAAATAGAAATTAACGTAAGCTTGGCTCCGGTCATTGATATGGTGGTTTACTTTTAGGTTCAGATCGGTAAAAGCATAGCGTGCGCTGAATTTCTCCCCATTCTTTTTCTGAATTTTATTGTAGATCGCCAAACCCGGTGCGGACAAGCCATCCAGCCAAGAGCGACGGAAGGAGGCGTTGAACGAAGTCCGGTTTTTAATGATCGGCCCTTCGAAATTTAAGTTACCGGAGGTCAATCCCAGCATGGCGCTACCATGGTACTCTTTCATATTGCCATCTTTAGTATGCACATCCACTACGCTGGAAAGCCTTCCCCCATAGCGGGCGGGGAAAGCGGATTTATAAAAATCCACATCTTTCAAAGCCTCGGCGTTGAAAGCGGAGAAAAGTCCTCCGAGATGATTGACCTGATACAGTTGGATTCCGTCTATCATATACAGGTTCTCGTCTCCATTCCCCCCACGGACATACATCCCGGCTAATCCTTCCGTTCCGGCTGATACGCCGGGTTGGGTTTGCAGGGCTTTGATCACATCGGCCTCACCGAATAAGGTCGGGATGGTCTTGATCATCTTCCGGGTTATTTTAATCGTTCCCATCTGAGGGGCTTGTATCGGGTTTTGTGTGTCATTACTACCGGTAACGACAACTTCGGCCAATGCTTCACCGCTTTCCAGCAGAATTTCCATCACGGTATCCCGTTCGAGCGGTTGGAATGTATGTGAGAAACGTCCGTATCCGATGTAGGAAGTCTCCAAACGAACTGCCCCGACCGGTAAGGTTAGACTGAAGAAACCGTGGTTATTGGTAGCCGTGCCCTTTTGTGTGCGAGAGTCATAAACGGAGGCCCCGATTAGATACTCCGTAGTCGCTTTATCCCGTACAAATCCGCTGATGGTTACTGAGCGGGGGCGTTTCTTCAAGATGATGTGGGTACCGTTTATCTGATAAGACAGAGGGAGCTTTTGGAATAGCCGGGTAAGGCATTCCGATATGGATTGGTTATCAGATTTGAATGTAATCCGGGAAATGCCTTTGAGAATAGAAGGATCGTAGGAGAATGTCATGCCTGTTTGATGCTCTATTTTTTTCATGATTTCTTGGATCGGCTCTTGTTTAGCCTCGATACTGAGAGTCGGCTCTTGTCCCCAAGCGCTTGATTGAAAGCCGAAGATAATCAAGATTATGAGTAGTATTAGCTTCATGAAGTACTTCATTTTTTATTACGAGACAGGAAAGATAGTAAAAACCCCTATCACAATTCACGTTACTATTGCGATATTTTCTTATTTTTGGAGAGTAATAATGATAATGTTGTGATGAGACAGATTGGTATCTTGCTTTTGTGTTGTATTTCCCTTTTATCGAGTGGGGCGCAAACAGTCCCGAACCTTTATCGTGAGGTGGATCAGGAAAAGATGAATCATTGGGTTGATTCCGTGTTTGACGCTATGAGTTATGATGAACGGATCGGGCAGTTATTTATGGTTATAGCGAATCCTAAATCCGATAACCGGAATATGCAACGGCTCATGCGTTACGTGAACGAGATCAAGATCGGGGGTATCTTGTTCCATAAAGGGGATCCGGTGACGCAGGCGGAGGTGACCAATCGTTTGCAAAAGGCTTCCCGGATTCCGATGTTGGTCTCTTTGGATGGGGAGTGGGGACTTTCCATGCGATTAAGCGGAACCACCCGTTTCCCGAAAAATATGATGCTAGGCGCTATCGAGGACAATGCCTTGATCGAGGAATATGGAAAAGAGGTGGGACGGCAGTGCCGGGAAATGGGAATTCATATAAATTTCGCTCCGGATATGGACGTGAATAGCAATGTGGATAATCCCGTGATCGGCCTGCGTTCGTTTGGCGAGAATCCGGAGGCTGTGTCGGAGAAAGGTATTGCTTACGCAAGAGGATTGGAAAGTACGGGCATCTTGTCTGTCTCCAAACATTTCCCCGGACATGGAGATACTTCTGAGGACTCGCACGAGACATTACCCGTCGTGCGCCATAACCGGGCCCGCTTGGATAGCGTGGAACTTCTTCCTTTTAAACGTTATATATATGATGGGTTCGCCGGGATAATGACGGGACATCTTTATGTTCCGGCATTGGACAAAAGTCATAAGCCGGCTTCTTTCTCTAAGGCGGTAGTGACGGATCTATTACAGAAAGAACTCGGTTTTCAAGGTCTGTGCTTTACGGATGCTTTAGCGATGAAAGGGGCTTCCACAAAGAAAACGGATAATCCTTCGGTGAAGGCTTTGCTTGCGGGGAATGATATCTTGCTCGCTCCGGCCGCTCCAATCAATGATTTTACGGCCGTGAAAGAGGCTATCGAGGAAGGGGTATTGGATCTGGAAGCGATCGAGGCCAAGTGCTTGAAAATATTAAGGTACAAATATATCGCTGGATTGAATGCCTATAAGCCGGTCGAAACAAAAGGCTTATCGAAACGTTTGAACTCTCCGCATGCGGCATGGATGGCGGCGAAGTTGAATTCGGAGGCTATTACCGTTTTGAAGAATGAGGATACGATCTTACCTCTTAAACAGTTGAATAAGAAAAAGATCGCGGCGCTCTCGATTGGAGACGGGGTTGGTAATGAATTCCAGAAAATGCTGGGTGAATATGATTCGATCGCTTGCTTTAGCATTGGACGGCGTTCTACGGCTGCCCAAGTCCAGCAGGTTTATAATAAATTGCAAAAATACGACGTGATCATTTGTGGCGTACATACGATTCGCATTCCCGAGAGTTTAGCGTTGAGGCAGTTGGCCGCGAAGAAAGAGTTGGTCTATGCTTTCTTTACCTTACCATATGCTTGTAAGGAATATAAGAAGTCGATCGAGAAGGCGAAGGCGGTCGTGTTGGCTTACGAGGGCACTCCCTTAGCGCAGGAATATGCGGCCCAAGTGATATTCGGTGGTATTGCGGCGAAAGGGAAACTTCCGGTTTCGATTCCGGGATTGTATTATGCGGGTACTGGTATTTTTACGGAAAAGACTCGTTTGGGGTATCACCAGCCGGAAGAGGTGGGAGCGAATCCGGACCGTCTGGATGTAATTGAGTCGATCGTTAAAGAGGGATTGGATGAGAAGGCTTATCCTGGATGCCAAGTGCTGGTGGCGAAGGACGGCGTGATTATCTATAATAAATCGTTCGGTTATTTTGATTACGAAAGTAGGCAGCCGGTCACGGAGTCATCGGTCTATGACTTGGCCTCGGCGTCGAAGGCGGCGGGAACTTTATTGGCGGTCATGAAAGCGTATGATGAGAAGAAATTCACCTTGAACAATAAGATCTCCGATTTTATACCGGAGTTGAAGGAGTCTAATAAAAAGGATTTATCGATAAAAGAGTTACTGTACCATCAATCGGGAGTGACTCCAACTATTAATTTCTATCTGGATGCCATTGATAAGGATAGTTATAAAGGCAGTTTATATAGTTCGGTGAAGAACGCTACGCATCCGGTTCGTTTTGACGCTAAAACGTATGTCCGGAATGATTTTAAATATCTTCCGGATATAGTATCAGATACACGGAAACCCGGATTTACGACTGAGGTAGCCCGTAATTTCTATGTGAGTGATTCCTTTAAAGATACGATCCTTCAAGATATCAAGAAATCCCGTTTGGGTACGAGAGGTAGGTACGTATATAGTTGCGTGAATTTCATTATGCTGAAAATGATGGTGGAAAATCTGATGAAATCTCCGATGGACCAGTTTCTTCGGGATGATTTCTACAGCGGGTTAGGGGCTTGGCATACCACTTATAATCCGTTGAAGCGAATGGATACCTTGCAAATTGTACCTACGGAGCAAGATGGATTTGTCCGCCGTCAATTGCTTCGCGGATATGTGCATGATGAGGCGGCCGCTTTTCAAGGGGGTGTTTCTGGAAACGCCGGATTATTTTCGAACGCGAATGATCTGGCGAAGGTGCTCCAATTGATGCTAAACCAAGGGACTTATGGCGGCGAGCGCTATCTTTCTTTGGAAACCAGCCGTTTGTTTACACAAAGCAAGAGCCCGACTTGCCGTAGAGGGCTAGGATTTGATAAGCCGATGATTGGTAATCCGAAAGCCTCGCCTTGTGGGGCTTTGGCTCCCGCCTCGGTCTATGGACATACAGGATTTACGGGTACTTGTTTTTGGATAGATCCGGATAACCAGCTTATTTATATATTTTTGAGTAACCGGGTGAATCCTAGCCGGGCAAATAATAAACTGGGATCGCTTGATATACGTACTCGCATACAGGATGCGATCTATAAGGCGATTGATAGGAAAAGCCAAAAAGATTCGTAATTTTGTGACAGTTTTAACAGATAAGGTATTAATTAAAAAGCAGGTATATGTTATACGGACACGGTGATGATTTTTATAACGCAAAGAACGAGGTAAAGATAAACTTTAGCTCGAATGTGTGGCACGGAGCTAATTTAGATAAACTGAAGGAACATTTGATCGAGCATTTTGATAAGCTGACTCGTTATCCGGAGCCGGATGCCGCTACCTTGAAAAGATTGTTGGCCCGCCGGTATGAGATCAAGGAGGAGAATATCGTAGTGACGAATGGTTCGATCACCGCTTTTTATTTGTTAGCGCAAGCTTGGCGAGGCGCGAAATCCATGATCGCTATTCCTTCTTTCTCTGAATATGAGGACGCTTGCCGTTTGCATGAGCATGAGATCTCTTTCTTCCCGACATCGGACGATTTATCGGAGTTATCCTTGGAGGGACAGGATTTCTGTTGGATTTGTAACCCGAATAACCCGGATGGAAAGCTGATCCACCGCACGGAGCTTCTCCGTTTGATCTCGGCGAATCCGCAGACTACCTTCATTATAGATCAGGCATACGTGGCTTTTACGACGGAAGACATGCTAAAGCCGAGTGACGTGAAAACGCATAAGAACTTAATCCTTGTCCAGTCTATCTCGAAGGCTTATAATATCCCCGGCTTGCGTATCGGTTATCTGGTTGCTTCTCCGGAGATCGCGGAGAAAGTGAACATGTATATCATACCTTGGTCGGTAAATGCTATCGCTATCGAGGCAAGTAAATATATCTTGATCCATCCGGCGCAATTTACGTTGCCGATCCGTAAATGGCAGCGTGAGACCGCGGATTTTATTTATCAATTAAGTAAATTGGATGGCTTGGAGGTAATCCCGACCTCTACGACTTTCTTCCTTGTCCGTTTGAAGAAGGGTACAGCCGCTGATTTAAAGCAATTCCTTTTAGATAATTACGGAATCTTGATCCGTGACGCTTCGAATTTCCGGGGCTTGGATGAGACTTATCTACGGCTCTCCACCCAGAAGGCTGATGAAAACCAGATCTTGCTTGAAGGGGTGAAGGTTTGGTTGGAGCAACAATAAATGAAAAAGGGCTATTTATCGAATAGCCCTTTTTCATTTCCTTTTAAATCTAAGTAGCGTGTATTATTCTACTCGTTTGTTGATTACGATATGACCAAAATAGCCAAGGAGAACCAATCCCAGACCTGTAAGTAGAATACTATTTGTCATACCACCGGTAAAAAACGGTACAGCCAAAACTGCCGCACCAATAATGAGTACGATCACTCCTAGATTTTTAATTAACTCATTCATGGTTATAGATATTTTATAATTATTTTCTTTTCTACCGCAAATAAAGCAATAATAACCCGATCGTGAAAATATTTTCGGAGAAAAATAATGAAACGATTGAAATTAGCTTCTATATTTGTGTTATAATATAGTTACGTATGGGAAGAATACTTTACATAGTTTATTTGTGGCTGTTTTTTGTACCTGTATTTCTGGTACTGACTATACTTACGGCTGTGACGGTTATCATCGGTTGTCTATTGGGGGGAGAGAAAATCTTCGCTTATTATCCGGGTATGATCTGGTCTCGATTGACTTGCTATCTGGCGCTTTGTCCGGTGACGGTAAAAGGGCGTGAGCATATAGACCGGAAACAATCGTATGTTTTCGTAGCAAATCATCAAGGTGCGTTTGATATTTTCTTGATATATGGTTTCTTAGGCGTTCCCATTAAGTGGGTGATGAAGGCGGGTATCGCTAAAATTCCATTTGTCGGGACCGCTTGCCGTGCCGCCGGTTTTATCTTTGTCGATAATTCTACGCCGAAGGCTGCCGCCCGTAGTGTTTTGGAGGCGGAGCGTTGTCTTCGGAACGGGGCTTCCGTGGTTGTTTTCCCGGAAGGTTCGCGTACGTATACTGGGAAAATGATTCGTTTCAAGAAAGGGGCTTACCAAATGGCTCTGGATCAGCATTTGCCTATTATTCCGATCACCTTAAACGGGCCGTTTGATGTTTTGCCGATCGGGTCGTTGAATGTCCATCGTCATCGGATGGAGATGGTGATCCATCCGGCGGTTTCTACCGAGAATATAGACACTTCCCACAAAGGAATGCAAGCGTTCGCTGATCAGACTCAAGAAATCATAGCATCTGCCTTGTGGGAAGAATATAAATAATTTAGGTTATTATTTCCAGCTTTTCAAGATGCCACGTTTCGCTACTTTCAGGCTGAATCCGAAGTTATCGCCGAACATGGAACCGGCATCAGCTGCCAAAGACCCTGTAAATTCCCATCCCGATAAACGGGGATGTTGATAAGAGATATCTAAAAGTCCGGAAGCTCCTCTTTTCTTGCTAAGGAAAGGGGTGGCATGTCTACCCCAACTATTCATCACGGTGACTAATACCCGATAAGATACTTGTGAGGAGATAGCGCCTTCCGCACCGAAATGCCAGTCACGAACACGGTTGTTCTTGAATCCTAATGAACCGGCCTCGTTATACTCTGGGCTTGTGATCAGAGGAGAACCTATCGCCCGGTTAAAATAAGAGGCTCCGGTAGTGTATTCTCCGTTGTTATAATAATCATCACCACCGCCACCTACGCCGGGATGTAGGTCGTGATCAAAATCGATGAAGTGGAACTGTCCGCTTTGGTCTCTTGTAACCAGATACTCCACGACCACCTTACGCAACCACGGGAATTTTGGTAAATCCAATTGTCCTCCCCATAATCCGTCGGTATTGTTTACGAATATCATACCGGATTTATCCTCGAAGAAATGTTGGTAATAGGCGGATACTTGCCAGTTAGGTTGTGTAAAAGCCAATTTGAAATCGTAAGAGCCATAATGATTACCCAGTACGTTGATTTGATCGGAGACTGTTGCGTCGCCACCACCTTCGCTGCCGCAAATAACCCGGATCAGGTCCTTGATGGATTGAGGTTGCTTTCCGATCTTAGGATTGGTTGAGGTTCCTCCCCATTGTGCCCAATGCTGTACTCCGATTACACCGGATAACGGGAAGTCATTGCGTGTATCCTTAATCTGTACGAATAATGATTTATGATGCCATAAAACGTTATCTACATAAGTCTGCTTATTGTTTGTGAAGTTAGCCAGATAATCCTTGTCGAAAGAACGACCGACGGCAAAGTCTCCTTTGACTTGCATCCAGCCTTTCGTTAAAGGAACGACGGTAAATTCAGGAATACTGATGTTCACTTCCGGAATCGGGCGGGCATTGGCGGATTGCACGATATCGCCCGAGCTAAGCCAACGATCCCAAAGAGAATTATAGCGTTCCTTGCTTCCTACACTCAATAGCAAGCATTTGTAACCTAACTCGGCATATATTTGTTGGATAAAGAAATTGCGATGACGAGGAACTGCGGCCACTACGTCTAATCCGGCTCCCCAGCGAAAACCTTTGCCAAAAGTTTGATTATGGAATACTCCCGCATTCAAATATCCGTTATTCGCTTCCAAAGGAACAATTCCGTATCGATTGCTAACCATCCAGAAAGGGGTATTATCGCCACTAGCTACCGATCCGAATATCTCGGCCTTATAGGTAGTCGCTTCCGGAGTTGTCTCTTTTTCTTGAGCGAAACTAGCCGTTGCCATCCCCAGACAGGTCAGACCTATAAAAATTGATCGCACTGATTTCATGTATATATAAATGTTTTGTCTGGGCGCAAAGGTAAGGATTTATATGTTTGGTGCAACCATTATTGTTTCTTTAACCACTCGAATATAGTTTGATAGGCATCGTTCCGATAGGGCTTTTGAGATAGGATCAGATCGTGGATGCCGTTTGGTATGGTATCTCTCGTGACTTTGTCTCCTAGTTTCTCCCCGTATTTTTGAATGTCTTGAACATCCAAGACGATGTCGGAGGTCATGTATTCCTCATGCCATGTCTCTGTTTCCGGAAAAGATTTGTTGGAAGACATCACTAGTATCGGACAATCCAGTTTTAACCCTTTTTGTACCGCCTGTTGTGCTTCTTGTATGGCTTTGATCCATCCGGCTTTTTTCGGATGCCCGAATATCATTTTCCAGTTCGTGTCAAACTCCCATTCTCCTTTATATTGTTTAAGCAAGCTATAAGCGTAATTCGGGTCACCCAGTCCTTGTACGGTAAGATTCGGGAATAGCCTCCCGACAAACGCAACGGTTGGCAGTACGACTTTCTCCATAAACCATCCGAAATTCCAATCTAGAAAAGGGCTGTTCAAGATAAGCCCGTCTATCGGTAACTCCCCTTTCTTGCTATTCAAATAATAAGGTGTGATCAACCCGCCCGTAGAATGCGCCATTAATAATATCCGTTCATTACCTTCGGACCGGATGGTGGCTAAAGCGGTATCGATATCAGCGAAATACTCTTTTAGGCTCTTGCAAAAGAACGGGTTTTGATTGGGTAATATCGAACGTCCGTATTTCCGCAAGTCCATCGCATAAAAATTATATCCGTGAGCGTTTACGCTATCCCCTAATTGTTTCTGGAAAAAATAGTCATTATAGCCATGGATATACAGCACGGCCTGTTTTACGCTATCCAGTTGAGGTTTCTTGACCAGTGTGCAAACTACCTTCCCTTCATAATCATCCGGCATCTGGAAGGTACGGCGTAAATAGCCATCTCCCAATACATCGGGTACGTATTGGGCATATACCTCGCATAAAATGAAACAGAGGAATATAATAAGATTTATTTTTCGAGACATAAATATATTGTTTCTATTTTATAACTGTATTTGCAAAGATAGGGTTTATCAATCAATGGTAATTAACCAAGATCATAAAATAAAAAATGACAGATAAGCATGAAAAACGATAGGATAAACGTGAATATTGCAACTTATACGTAAAAAGCCCTATTTGTGGGTACTCTATGATTTTTTATCTTAACAATAAATATTTTACTTTGTTGGAAAATGGAAGCGTGTATGGAACCGGAAATAACAGTAATAATCATAGATGATGACCTTGGATCGATCCAGAAATTGCAAAACGATCTATTGGCCTTCTCGGAGGTCAGGATATTGGATACAGCGACAACGGCGGAATTGGGCAAGAGGCATATCCTTAAGTATCAACCGGATTTGGTGTTTTTGGATGTGGAACTTCCGGACATGTCTGGCTTTGATTTGCTGGATGATATACGGGATGATATTCTTCCGAACTTGAGAGTCGTTTTCTATACGGTATACGATAAATATATATTGGATGCCTTACGTGCCTCTGCGTTTGATTATTTGTTAAAACCTTATTTAATTGATGAGTTAGCGGCACTCATCGAACGTTTTCATACGACAGAACCTGCGGATGTTGCCTGCATGGAGAGATCTTTGCGGAAAATATTGAATCGGGATAGTCGATTTGCGATCCAAACCGTTTCGGGTCTTTTGCTAGTCCGTTGTGAGGAGATATTCCTGTTTCAGTTCTTGGGAGACCAGCGTTGCTGGCAGATTGTCTTGACTTCCCGTACTACTCATAAACTAAAAATGAGCACGACAGCGAAAGATTTGTTGTCTATCAATAATGCGTTTGTTCAAATAAGCCAAGATTGCATTGTGAACTTGACTTATTTGATGTTCATCGAGAATAAGACCTTACGATGCGAGTTCTATCCCCCCTTCCAAGAGGAGGAGAGGATCGCCTCGCATCGCTATTTTAAACAACTGAGAGAACGGTTGGATATTATTTGATGATTACTCTTCTTTTCTCCCTAATTTTATCTGTTTTGCAGGGTGTAATAGGCTTCTGAAGTGAATAACTAACGGCTTGTCGAGTGAATAACTAACGGCTATACCTAGCCGCTAGTTAACGGCTTGGGAAGTGAATAACTAATCACTTGAGAAGCCTTTTGCAAGCGATTAAGTATGTTGTCTAAATAATTCATTTTCACCGCATAAGGAATTTACATTTCAAGTCGTAAATTATTTACTTCAGTAACGGATAGTGCCTACTAAGATTTGCTTATTTTCTGACATTTACATACAAGAGAGTCAATATATTCTAGCCATCCAATCCGCAAAAAAGTAGTCATATACCCTATAAAAGCCATCTTCCTGTGTTATCAAATCATTTTTCAACAGAGGTTTGACCGCAGATTGTACAGAACTGGCTGAGGGTAGCTTGTATTTTTTGATAAATGCTGATGACGTGAGACCTTCTGCTCTGCCCTCTTTGGCGATAGCTTGTAAAACAAGTTTTTGTTTGGGAGCAAGATTGGCAAGTAGATCCTTGTAACTACTTTCTTGTGTTAGAATCACATTCTTGCGGGCTATTTCTATCTTATCCATACTACAACGCTCACCCTCTTCGGTCAATGCGAAAAGTTCGTTCATTATCATTTGCACAAACCAAGTATAGCCATCGAACATCCGATAAACTTCTTCTATTACGGATTTGTCAATAAGCTTTCCCCTTTGCTCAAAAAGCCGGTTGGCGAACTCCACATAGATATGAATGGGTATTGGCTCAAGTCCTATACTAATAGCGCTTTGATAAAAAGGCTTGGAAGAGGAATTAAACATATTACTCATCAAATGGCGTTTACTGCCGGAGAAGATAAACATAGTCTGCTTGCATTGTTGAATCTTGGTTCGCAACAACGCTTCTACATTTTTCTCCTCATAGCCGCCAATTTGTTGGAACTCATCGATCGCCACGATACATGGTTTATCTGCGGTCTCTAGATAAGCGAAGATCTCATCAAGCGTTGTTTGTGGTGCTTGAATGTCTCCTAGCCCAATATCAAAACTAGGTTCTCCGGTTACCATATCCAGTTTAAAACCCGCACGCAATGAGGTTATGATTTGAAAGAACCGTTCCGTCCAAACCGTTTTCTTTGGCTTCAATTCGTCATAGATGGCTTTTCCTAATAGATATACGAACTCTGTTAATGAAGTAGTGGCATAAATATCCACAAAGAACGCATGATAATTTTTTTCTATCGATTCTTGATGAAAAAGATGTTGGATCAATCCGGTCTTACCCAAACGGCGTGGAGAAATCAATGCGACATTACGTCCGTTCTCAATCTGTTTAATCAAGAAGCTTGTCTCTCCCTCCCGGTCACAAAAATATTTGTCTGATACATATCTACCCACGACAAAAGGATTCATCATTGCGATTGTCTCCATAATATAAATACATTTTATTGCAAATATAATAATTATATCCATAATAAAGAAAGGAAACGGTATGTTTCACTTGCACGTGTGGGAGTCCGTGGCAAATAATTTGATATATAGTGATTTAATTCGATTATTTATATATCTTCGCATTGTAGAAACCGCCGTTTCGGAAACAGCGGTTTCGGAACTGTGTATTATTGCCATGCGTAAAGATTAATCTTTAGTATCGAAGAAATGGAAAAACAATCATTTATCGCTATAGTAAAGCGTTATTATCCTTGGATCTGCAGTATGGAGAAGGCTGCTTTTCGTATACATGATGATGTGAATCAGAAATATGATCATGTGTTGCCTTATGGATTTCATCTGAAAATGACGGCATCATATGTCTCTCGCTACGGATATCTGGTAGCTGAGACCGAGGCGGATATATTGATTTTGTATGCCTCTGCTTATCTGCATGATACGATAGAAGATGCACGGATGACCTATAATGATGTCGTGAAATTCCTGAAAGAGTTCAAGGGGGGAGACTTAGTCTTGCCGGAAGGCGTGATACAGCACATGGAAGACCAAGTTCCGGAAATCGTATACGCCTTAACGAATGAAAAAGGACGAAACCGGGGAGAACGGGCGAATGACCTGTATTATCAAGGAATACGGCAGACTAAATTCGCTTCTTTTATAAAAATGTGTGATCGGCTGGCGAATATCCAATATACGATGATGTTTGTTTTTGCGAACCGGATGTTGGATGTTTACCGTAAAGAGTATCCGGAATTTATCCGATCGATCAGTGAAGGTGCGGTTACACAGGTGCCGGATGCCATGAAGGAGGAAGCGGAACGTCTGTTAAATAGCGAATCGTATATTATATAGTCTTCTCGAATGTCTTTTTTTCAGAAATCCATACGGAGCGATGAAGATCTGCTCACCTCATTGAGGCAGGGGAGCGAGGATGCGTTTACTGTTATTTATGAGCGGTATCATAAATTATTGTATGTGTTGGCCTATAAATATTTGAAAAGTACATATTCTTCGGAAGATGCCGTACAGCAAGTTTTTCTGAAATTGTGGGAGGCACGTTCCCTACTGATGGTGAACGTGAATTTAAGGAACTATCTCTATACAATGCTAAAGAATCACGTATTAAATGAGATCCGGAATAATAATAGCGCCGTAGAGAAAAATTATGAGATCGTACAATCAGCGCCGGAATATGAGGATGAACTGCTTATAAAGATAGAGGAACAAGATATGATGTCTCATTTTTACCAAGCGATCGATCACTTGCCGGAGCAGAAACGCCAAGTCTGTCTGTATAAGCTGAAAGGGAATCTATCTAATCAAGAAATCGCCGATAAGATGAATATCTCGGTCCCCACGGTAAAAACACATTATGCGCAAGCGATAAAAATACTGCGGGCACATTTCGAGAGACTATTTTTATTTCTTTTATATTTGTGGAACTCATCCTATTGATGGCTTTGCGTGTCAATTGATAAAAGGAAATGCATATGAAAATACCCGATCTATCGATCATAGAGAAAACGCTAAATAATGAGGCTACTTCCGAGGAGTCTTGTGAGGTTGTTCGTTGGTTTAAGACCCCGGAAGGACAGGCATGGCTTGCTGAGCGTATCGATCAGGATGAGAAAACGATTCATATGGGGGAGGAAGAGGCATGGATCGACCATCCGATACCCTCAGCCGTAATGTATCAGAATATTATGCGGCAACTCCGCCGACAAAAAATACGCCGTTTTATAGCGTATGCGGCTGCGGTCTTTATACCGATTGCTTTAATTATAGGACTTTTCATACGCATAAACTCACAAGTGGATTTGTTGGCGGATGGTGGGTATGACGAGGTGTACGTACCTAATGGGGAACGCATGCAGCTGCTTTTTCAAGATGGAAGTAAGGTCCATTTGAATTCGGGAAGCCGTATTCGTTATCCGAAAAAATTCGGTCTCTCCGAACGTAAGGTTTATTTGGAAGGAGAGGCTTGGTTCGAGGTCGCCAAGAACAAGAATCGGCCTTTTATCGTGGATCTTTCTTATATGGATATAAAAGTGTTGGGTACTACCTTTGATGTGAAAGCCTATCCGGAGGAAGAAGCTATATTCGTCGCTTTAGAGACAGGATCTATCGAGTTGAAATCAAGATCCTTCAAATCTTATCAATTACGCCCGGGAGAAAAAGCGGTTTATAACAAGGCTTCCGGACGTTGTGAGGTACTCCGTTCCCACGATGTCAAGATGTATTCGGCATGGAGACGTAATGTGCTCGTATTTAAGAGCGCCCCTTTATCGGACGTAATGAAAACATTGGCTCGAACTTATGATATATCCTTTGACGTGAAGGATTCTGCCGCTTTACGATATACGTATACGATAACGACGGATAGCGTCAATTTAACCACGGTACTAAAAGAGTTAGAGAAAATCACGCCTGTACTATTCGAGGAAAAAGGGGGTAAGATAGAAGTCCGGATGAAAAAATAAAAAAATTAGCTATAACGACTCATCCTTTTTGATTTGTCGTGTGTCTATTTGATAGGAGAGCAGGAAACAGAGTGTTAACCTTAAAATAGATATGCGTATGGATTCCTCATAAATAGATAACATAAGAACAGCCGAAAAGCTCCTACCCTTTTCGGCTGCCAGTCGTATTAAAAATAAATTTCTAATACCAACTATTAAAATCAATACAAATATATGAAAGAAAAGCAAGAAAGCCCTCGGCGTAGGTGCCTTTTAATATTAATTGAGAAAATACCGAATGCCATGAAGTTAACCTTTCTATTTTTAGTCATATCCTTGCTGAGTTTCACGGCTACCGCCTCGGCTCAGCGGGTTTCTATAACATTAGAGAATGCGAAAGTGGAGAAAGTTTTGGCGGCTATTACAGATCAAACGGGTTTTAATGTCGCTTATAGTAAACAAGTTGTGGATGTAGATCGAAGGGTAAGTCTGAATTTTACTAATGCGGAACTTACCCAGGTCTTGGATAAATTGACGGAAGGAACGCTGTTGGGTTATGAGGTGAATGGCGGAAAAATTTATTTGTTTAACCGTATAGAGAATAAGCCGATTAATCAGCAGTCAAAAAAAATAACAGGTCAAGTAACAGATCAGAATGGAGAACCTATTATTGGAGCTAATGTTATAGTAAAAGGTTCTACCACTGGCACCATTACAGATTTAGATGGAAACTATAGTATAGAAGCCTCTTCTTCAGATATACTTTTAATCTCTTATATAGGTTATAATACCAAGGAGATTGCGGTGAAAAATCAATCAACAGTTGATATAAAGCTTGTGGAGGATACCCAGAACTTAGATGAAGTTGTTGTGGTTGGATATGGTGTACAAAAGAAAGTCAATTTGACAGGGGCTGTAGCTCAAGTTACAGCTAAAGAATTAGAAAATAGGCCAGTGTCGAATGCGACTCAGATATTGCAAGGAACCATGCCAAATGTAAATATTACCTTTTCTACGGGAGAACCGGGTGCGGGAGGTTCTATTAATGTTCGTGGACAGGCATCAATTAATGGAGGCGAACCATTGGTCTTGATCGATGGTGTTCCAGGCGATATCAACCGTGTGAACCCGAAAGATATTGAATCTGTGTCTGTGTTGAAAGATGCAGCCGCTTCGGCAGTATATGGTGCTCGCGGTGCGTTTGGTGTGATTTTGGTGACAACGAAGAGTGCGAAGGCTGGTAAGATGAGCGTTTCCTATGGAACTTTCTTTGCGACATCCAAGCCAACGGTTCGTACGGACTTTATGACTTCTGGATATGAGGCGGTTTCATTGTTGGATGAGGCTTTCCGTCGTGCCACGGGTAATACTTATACTCGTTATACGGATGAGGATATGGCTGAATTAGAGGCTCGCCGATATGATAAGACGGAAGACCCTTCCAGACCCTGGACGGTCGTGAAGAACGTGAACGGAAAAGATATCTATAACTATTATGGTAATTATGATTGGTGGAATACAGTGTTCAATTCTCACCAGCCCTCTCAATCTCATAGTATCAATTTATCCGGTGGTACAGAGAAGATCAATTTCTTACTCTCCGGTAATTTCTATACGAAAGATGGTATTATGAAGATTAATACGGATAAGTTTACCTCTTATAATTTCCGTAGTAAGATTAATGCGCAATTGTTCCCATTCTTGAAGGTAACGAACAATACCTCCTATTACGACAAGAATTACACCTATTATGGTCGCGAGGGTGGAGGCAATCCTAACTTTGTGTATGTAACGGTACATGCTTTACCCTGTTATGCACCAGTGAATCCAGATGGTACGGCTACTTATAATACGCTGAAAAATAATTATTCCATTGGTGATGGACTTTATGCGATGTTGTTGGATGGAGGAACAAAAGGAGAGAAAGGTATCCATGAGTTTACGACAACTACCAGTTTGGAATTTGATATTGCGAAACATATCAAATTGAATGCGGATTATACTTATTCGTTTTATATAGCGGACGATTGGTATCGATCTACGGTAGCGACTTACTCTATTGAGCCTGGTGTTGTGCAGGAAGTTCCTAATTATAATACGGATCAATTGAAGAAGACAATGTGGTTTGACCCGATGCATGTGGCGAATGTTTATGCTAATTACAATCAGGTGTTTGGGAAACATACGGTTGGTTTGACTGCGGGTGTAAACTATGAGAATAAGAAACATTCTCGTCTTTTCGCTTCCCGAAAGAATTTAATATCAGAATCGTTGAGTGATTTGGAATTGGCGACTGGAGATATGTTGGTTGGTGGAGGTGCGTACGATTATGCTTTGTTTGGTGCCTTTTTCCGTGCCAACTATGATTTTAATGATCGGTACTTGATAGAGGTGAATGGCCGCTATGACGGAACGTCTCGTTTTAAATCGGGTATGCGTTACGGCTTTTTCCCATCTGTATCCGCTGGATGGAGATTAAGCGAGGAATCTTTCTTTGAAAAGGCAAAAGAAGTGGTAAATAACTTGAAGATCAGGGCTTCTTTTGGATCATTGGGTAATCAGGCAGTAAATTCAAGCAAGCCGAATTATTATCCTTATATCGAAACAATGAATACAAGCTTATCCAGTTGGTTGATAGATGGACAGAAGACGCAAAACGTAAGTTCGCCGAACCCGATTATCGACAACTTGACTTGGGAAAAGGCGACGACTGTAAACGTTGGTGTAGATCTTAGTTTCTTGAATAGTCGGTTGAACGTATCAGGTGATGCGTATGTACGTAATACGACAGATATGTTAGTACCAGGAAAGACGTTGCCAGCAGTATATGGAGCGGCTTCTCCACAACAGAATGCAGGAGATCTTCGAACCAAGGGATATGAGTTGGTGGTCAGTTGGAAAGATCAATTCGACTTGAAAGGAAAACCGTTCAATTATGGCGTATCGTTTGTACTAGGTGATGCGGTGTCTGAAATTACTCGTTATGACAATCCTAACAAGTTGTTGGCAAATCATTATGAAGGCAAGCGTTTTGGTGAGATTTGGGGATACCGGATCGATGGTTTCTTTAAGACAGACGAAGAAGCCGCAAACTGGAAGATTGATCAAAAGTTGGTAAATACACAGATTCAAAAGGCTCCGGGTGAATGGGGACATTTGCGTGCGGGTGACTTGAAGTTCCGTGATTTGAATGGTGATGGTGTGATTTCTCCGGGAAAGAAGACCGCTGATGATCCGGGTGATATGGAAATCATAGGAAACTCAGAGCCTCGCTATAATTATGGACTTAATTTGAATGCTAGTTGGAATGGTTTTGATGTCTCGGCTTTCTTCCAAGGCATCGGCCGTAGGGATTGGTATCCAAGCGCAAATGCGGATAAGTTCTGGGGACCCTATTCGCGTCCTTATTTCTCGTTTACTCCGAAGAATTTTAATGACTTGGTTTGGACTCCGGAGAATCCGGACGCATATTTCCCATTGTTGAGAGGATATACGGCATTGAATAGTGGTGGATGTTTGAGAGATCCGAATGACAAATATATTCAAAATATTGGTTATTTGCGTTTGAAGAACTTGGTTATTGGCTATACGCTTCCTGATCGTTGGATGAAAAAAGTCTTTGTGCAACATTGCCGTTTATATGTAAGTGGAGAGAATTTGCTTACGTGGACTCCGTTTGTTACAGATTATATTGATCCGGAGCAACCGGTGGCAGATAGTAACGGACGAAGCTATCCGATGTCAAAGACATTCTCTGTAGGTTTAGATATTACATTTTAACTAATAAATTAAAGACTTATTCGAAATGAAGAGATTACTTTATATAATAACGATAGGGCTTAGCTTGACGGCTTGTGATATGGATAAGTATCCGTTAGATGCTGTTTCTCCAGATACCTTTTTTGATACGGAAAACGATTTGCGGCTTTATTCTAATTCTTTTTATGACGCATTGCCCAGTGCTAGTGATATTTATGGTGAGGCAGTAGATAATATTATCAAGATGGATTTGGCAGATGAAATCCGCGGGACTCGGATCGTACCGACTAATGATGGAGGGTGGACATGGGAGGAATTAAGGAATATAAATTTCTATTTGGATAACTCCTCCAAATGTGTAGATGAGGCCGCTAGACTTCGTTATGATGCTTTGGCCCGTTTTTTCAGAGCCTACTTCTATTTTGACAAGGTGAAACGTTTTGGCGATGTACCTTGGTATGAACATGCCCTAAATGATAAAGATGAGGAGAGCTTGATGATGTCGCGTACATCTCGTACGGAGGTACTGGATCATATTTTGGCCGATATTGATAATGCGATTGCCTTTTTGCCTGAGGAGAAAAAGGTTAATGAGGTTACGCATTGGACGGCTTTGGCGTTGAAGGCACGTATCTGTTTGTATGAGGGTACTTTCCGGAAATATCACGATGAGTTTAATTTGCCAGATTACGAGCGTTTTCTGAATGAGGCGGTGAGTGCTGCGGACGAGTTGATGACAAAGAGCGGGTATAAGATTTATAGTATGGGAAAACCGGAAAGCGATTATCTGAACTTTTTTGCTTCGCACGAGGCTATTAAGGATGAGGTGATCCTTGCTCGTGGATATAGCGATGAGTTCCAAGTGTATCATAATCTCAATTATTATACAATGACTGCCTCTTTCGGTCGTCCGGGTTTGGAGAAACGACTCGTAAACAGTTATTTGATGCGTGACGGAAAACGTTTTACGGATCAACCGGGCTATGATACGATGTTTTTTACGGAAGAGATGAAAGGTAGAGATCCTCGTTTAAGCCAGACGGTACGTACGCCGGGATATACCCGAATTGGGGAGAACGAAACTTTGGTGCAGGAGTTTGGATCAACCGTGACTGGATATCAGATGATTAAATTCGTGACGGAACGTAAGTGGGATACGAATAATAAGGATATAAATGATATGCCTTTGTTTCGTTTTGCGGAAGCTTTATTGATTTATGCGGAAGCAAAGGCTGAGCTAGGTACATTGACACAAGCCGATTTGGATAAGTCGGTTAAGCTGCTTAGAGATCGGGTAGATATGCCTTCTATCAATATGGCGGAGGCTAACGCAAACCCGGATCCTTATTTGGAAAAACAATATCCGCATGTAAACGGTGGCAACAAGGGGGTGATCTTGGAGATCCGTCGGGAGCGTAGGATTGAGCTGGTGATGGAGAGCTTCCGTTGGGATGATATGATGCGCTGGAAAGAGGGTGCTACTTTTACGGAGCAGTTTAAGGGTATGTATTTCCCGAATATCGGTCCTTTTGATTTGGATGGAGATGGCAATATTGATGTCTGTATCTATGAAAATGAGAAACCTGATTTAGGAGGAAAAGGAATCCAGTATCTGAAACTGAATAGTGATGTTACGTTGGAACATGGAAATCATGGATGTATTGTGGTGAATCCTCATATCAAGAAGACTTGGGATGAGAAAAAGGATTATCTATATCCGATACCTATCCAGGAACGTTTGCTGAATACGAATTTGACACAGAATCCGGGTTGGAATGATGGTATATGATTGGAGGAATGGAAAGCGGGTTGTATTTTTACAACCCGTTAAAAAAGGATATAATATGAAAAGGTCAGTAGTGTTTGCAGCCTGTTTATGGGTGAGTTGTTTGTTTACGTTAAGCGCGCAGAAAACGACCATTGAGTCAAAGGAGGAGAATTCTCTTCGTGTGATGTCTTATAATGTGCGGAATTGCCGGGGTATGGATGAAGTGGTGGATTATCAGCGTGTGGCGGATATCATGAACCGGGTAGATCCGGATGTGATAGCTGTGCAGGAGTTGGATAGTGCGTCGGTTCGGAGTAATGGTGTTTTCGCACTGAAAGAGTTGGCGGATCGTACTCGTATGTATTATACTTATGGGCCTTCGATCGATTACCAAGGAGGAAAGTATGGTATTGGCATCTTGTCGAAGGAGAAACCTTTGAGCTATTGGATGTTGCCCCTTCCCGGCAGGGAAGAGCGGCGTTTGTTGTTGGTGGCAGAGTTTAAGGAGTATGTGATGTGTTGTTCGCATTTTTCATTGACGAAGGAGGATCAGGTGCTATCGGTTCCGATTATTCTTGATGCGTTGAAAGATATACGTAAACCTTTGTTCTTGGCGGGAGATATGAACTCTATCCAAGGTTCTCCTACTCAAAATGCCTTGCAAGAGAAGTTTATGCCATTGAACAATTACAAGGATAACACGATTCCGGGCCAGAGTCCGAACCGGTGTATCGATTTTATTTATGGATTTGATAATGGAAATCAATATTCTGTCTTACGTCGTCAGGTGCTTTATGACGAACCGATCGCCTCGGATCATTTGCCTCTTTTCGTAGATGTGCGATTGAAAGCGGGTGTGGCTGATATTTTCCGGACAAAACCTTATTTGCAGAATCCGCTGTCGAATGGGATTACGGTCTCTTGGTTTACGAATGTGCCTGTACATAGCTGGGTGGAGTATGGTACGGATCGTAATTTGGGAGAACGTGCGGAGACGATCGTTGACGGACAGGTTATTTGCAACAACAAGCATCATAAGGTTCGCTTGACAGGTCTTAAACCGGGAGAAACTTATTATTATCGGGTATGTTCCCGTGAAATAACACTATATGAGGCTTATAAGAAAGAATTTGGCGAAACCGCTTATTCGGATATTTATTCATTTACGATACCTACTTCGGTGGAGACGGATTTTACGGCTTTGATATTTAATGACTTGCATAAGAAAAACGAAGTGTTAGACCTGTTGGCAGATCAAATAGAAGGGATTGATTACGATTTTGTAATGTTTAATGGGGATTGTATAGATGATCCTAGAAACGAATCGGAAGTAGTTCATTTTCTTTCTTATTTGAATAAGAAGGTCAAGGCGGAAAATGTTCCTGTTTTTTATTTGCGGGGAAATCATGAAATACGAAATGCTTACTCGATTCAGTTAAGAGAGCTTTTTGATTACGTTGGTGATAAAACATATGGAGCTTTCAACTGGGGGGATACTCGTTTCGTTATCTTGGACTGTGGTGAGGATAAACCCGATTCAACTTGGGTATATTATGACTTGAATGATTTTGCGGGTTTACGTATGGAGCAAGTTGGTTTTTTAAAGGCTGAGCTATCAGGAAAAGCCTATAAAAAAGCGGCGAAGAAGGTCTTGATACATCATATCCCTCTTTATGGTATGTCTGAGAAAAGCTATCTTCCTTGTTTGGACTTGTGGGGGGGCTTGCTGGCTAAAGCTCCGTTCGATGTAAGTATAAATGCGCATACACATCGTTTCGCTTATTGGCCAAAAGGTTCCGTAGGAAATAATTTCCCAGTTGTGATAGGAGGGGGGAATCGACCGGAGAATGCGACCGTCATGATCTTGTCGAAAAAAGGGAAAGTTATGACACTGAAAGCCTTGAATACAAAAGGGGAGACTTTGCAGATAATTAATCTGTAATTGTCTTGTACAAGATTGGTAGAAACACGTACGTTACTCATAGGGTATTATGTACGTGTTTTTTCTTCTCAATCTCAAACAAATCATTACTTTTGTAGCGAACATTTAGGTTGATAAACAAGGTGGATGGAGTAATGGATGACTTGATAGACGATTTGTTTATTTTGAGATTGATAAGGGCAGGTGACCGGCTGGCCTTTAAGCATTTGTTTGAGTTATATTTCGCTCCCTTATGCCGTTTCGTTCATTTATATATAAAGAAGCCGGAAGCGGCGGAAGATATCGTATTGGATATATTCACTGGTTTCTGGGAAAAACGGGAGACATTGCAAATTCAAGTAACCATAAAAGCCTATCTTTTTCAGTCCGCACGAAATAGGGCCTTAAACTATCTGAGAGACAACGAGCATTTTGTCCCGACAAATGATTTCTCATCCCTAGAACGCTTTGAGAACGATGATACCTTAGAAACACGAGAATTACAACGTTTGATTCAAGAGGCTATTTTATCTCTTCCCCCAAAGTGCCAAGACATTTTCAACAAGAGCCGCATGGAGAACTTATCCAATAAGGATATAGCCGATCAAATGAATATCGGCGTAAAAGCTGTTGAGGGACATATCTCGCGAGCCTTGAAACATATCCGGGCTTACTTGGGAGATGCCTATCATTATTTGTGGTGATATTCTCTTTTCAACAAAAATACTAAAAAGCATGTAGGGTTATCCTCTTTTGAAGTGTCATACTATAAAAATGATGCTTTATGAATAAAGATATACCATGGCGATTCATTATCTCTCATTTGAAAGGCGATGTGGATGAAAAGGAGGAGAAGCTGTTCTGCGAATGGCTTCAAGAGGAAAGGAATACGCTCCTGTTCCGGGAACTTGAATCATTGTGGCGAGAGATTAGGGAGGAGACTTCGACCTATACGCCAGATACTGATTATTATTGGAGGCAAATGGAAAGCCGGATGTTGCGGAAGGATGAAAAGCCGAAATCTGTGCCATTGTGGAAGTTTTGGATGGCGGTATCTGTAGCTACAGTGTTATTGGTGCTTTCGCTCACTTTTTCTTTTTTATATAACAAGACGGAATATTGGACGGACTCTTCCTGCAAATTGTCTTATTCCTCTTTAAGTGGTAAATCCAAGATTATATTGCCGGATAGTAGCGTGGTTTGGCTAAACTCGGGTTCCTCTTTGCGATATGCGGTGAACTTCTTTGAGAATCGTGAGGTGGATTTAAGCGGGGAAGCCTTATTTGATGTGACAAAAGATAGTCGACATCCTTTTGTCGTATCAACTTCCGGGGTGAAAGTGAGGGTACATGGAACCCGCTTTAACGTAAACTCTTACTCAAAGGAGGAAAATATCTTGGTTACACTTTTCCAAGGTTCTGTATCCTTAGAGGCCGGAGGGCAAGAGGCTTATCTGCATCCGGGCGAGCGAGCCTCCGTGAGCAAGAAATACAGAACTTTGGATATAACCTCAGCCGATATGTTCTATGACTCATTCTGGGCAAGCGAGAGTGTGAGGTTTGAGGCGAAATCATTACGATACATCACCCGCTATCTGGAGAAATGGTATAACGTGAAGATTGAGGTAGATCCTTCCATTCCGGATTCGCAAGCCTATACCTTTACAATCAAGGATGAATCGCTGGAAGTGATCTTGCGGATCATGTCCCGTATCAATCCGATTTCCTATATGTTCGATGGGAATGATCACGTAAAAATAACACATGTCGAACCTTCTAAAAAATAATGCCTATGAGATAAACCGGATAATATGCAAGAAAAAGGCTTAAGCAGAAACTTAAGCCTTCCGGGAGAAATCCCTGATTCAAATTAAAATCTATTTACAGCTTATCTCAAATTTGGCCGTTTGTGTAAAGCCGTAAAGATGTTAACTTTAAATATCATGCAAATATATGAAGAATAAAAGACAATTTATGAAAGGAAGAAACAGTTTATGTGCGATATTCTTTCTTCTATTCTTTTCTTTACGTTTGTTAGCCGGTGAGGTTGCAGGCAAGAAAATATCCGTTTCATTCTCGAATATACCGTTGAAGGAGGCGATCTTAAAAATAGAGGTTGCCAGTGGTTACACGTTCTTCTATGACGGTAATAAAATCGACTTGGGTCAGAAAGTAAGTTTGAGCGTATCCGACCAACCGATTGAGTCAGCCTTGCATTCTATGCTGAAGACCACGAAACTTACGTTTGAGATCACCAATAAGCAGATCGCCTTATTCAGTAAGCAGAATGCTGGTTCCCCGATAGGGAAAGCGCCTCATAAAATTACAGGTACGGTGGTGGATGCCTTAGGTAGTCCGATAATCGGGGCAAATGTGATGGTGAAGGGTACGAATAATGGTACAATTACCGATTTGGGTGGAAACTTCTTGATTGAGGCCTCGGAAAATGATGTCTTGCAGGTATCTTATATCGGTTATATGCCGCAGGATATCCCGGTTCAAGGAAATAAGGAAATAATAATCACTGTTCGTGAGGATACACAGGCTTTGGATGAGGTCGTAGTTGTTGATTATGGAACTCAGAAGAAAGTAAATTTGACAGGTTCTGTTTCTTCAGTCAAATTTGATGAGGAATTGGCGAATCGTCCGATCACTGATGCTTCTCAAGCACTTTCCGGAAAGGTTTCCGGCGTGTGGATCAGCCAGAATTCGGGTAAGCCGGGAGATGATGGAGCGCAATTGAGAATTCGTGGCTGGGGTACATTGAATAATTCGGACCCGTTGGTGATTATTGACGGAGTAGAAGGGGTATTCAGCCAAGTAAACCCGAGTGACATCGAAAGTATCACAGTCTTGAAGGATGCGGCTAGTGCGGCTATTTACGGATCAAAGGCCGCTAACGGTGTCGTTTTGGTTACGACGAAGATGGGAAAGAACAATGAGAAAACCCAAGTAGAGTTGAACTCTTACGTCGGAATGCAGCAGATCGGACGTCATTTTGATTTAGTGACGAATAGCGCCGAGCATATGACTATGGCGAATCAAGCTTTGGTGAATGGGGGAGAGAACCCTCTTTTCTCGGAAACATTGATCTCTAATTTCGCTAATGGAACAGATCCTTATAAATACCCGAATACGGATTGGTATGACTCTCTTTATCGGAATGCTTTAATAACAGGGCATAATTTATCCATTCGCGGTGGATCGGAGAAACTATCTTCCTTCTTGTCTTTGAACTATTTGAGTCAGGAAGGTATTTTGATGAACTCTAAGGCGGAGCGGTTCGGTATCCGGGCAAATGTGGAGTATAAAGTGAATTCATGGTTGAGAGTTGGCGCTCGTTTGAATTATACTCGTAGGAATTCCCAAGAGCCTTTTGATTTGTTCCGTGTATTCGAACAGCAACAAGGCGCGGCTCCTTTCATCGCTCCATATACCCGGGATGGCCGTTTCGGTTCAGTAGAGGCGATTAAGGATGATGGCACTTTATTGTATACGACTTATCAGCCGGTTATAGACGCTTCGAACGGGGCGACTAAAACATCCAAGGATTATATGGCTGTAAATGCTTTCGCTACCGTGGATTTTACGAAAGACTTGAACTTACAAGTAACATGGGCCTCTAATGGCAATTGGAAAATGGTTGATAAATATAATGAGACCCTTTATGGATATACGGATTCTGGCATAGAGACGATACCGAAAAATTACAATCGTGATGGTATTGTGTTGAGTAGAGAGCAAGTATCGACCATGCGTAATAATTTCCAAGCGACATTAAACTATAGCAAGCGATTTGCGGATAAGCATTATGTTGCCGCTATCCTTGGTACCCAATTGGAGAATTACAGTATAAAGAACGTATTTGCCCGAAGAACCAACCCACCCAAAGAAGGATTAACCCAAGTGGACGCGGGAACGGAAGGTATCAAGGGAGAGGGAAATTTTGAAGGTCTACGCATGGCATCTTATTTTGGTCGATTGAATTATGCCTTTGCGGATAAATATTTATTTGAGATGAATCTCCGTGCCGATGCCTCCTCTCGTTTTAAACGGGGAAATCGCTGGGGTGTTTTTCCGGGTTTCTCTGCAGGATGGCGTTTGAGTGAAGAGGCGTTTATTAAGAACCTGAATCTGTTTTCTAATTTGAAACTACGTGCGTCATGGGGACAATTAGGTAATCAAACCATTGAAGGATATTGGCCTTATTTAACAGTGATCTCCCAAAATTATGACTTGAGTTATAATTATGGAGGTTCATTGGCTCCGGGTGCTGCCGTAACCGCTTTGGTGGATGAGGATATTACTTGGGAAACTACTTCTTCCTTGGATATTGGCGTGGATTTGGGCTTCTTAGGTAATAAGTTGAATATTGAAGCTGATTACTTCAATAAAAAGACAACCGATATTATCGTTCAATTGCCAATACCAAATGTATTAGGGGATAAGACCGCACCGTTTGAGAATGTGGGCGAAATGAAAAATAATGGTTTTGAGTTAGTCGTGAATTATGATAATCTTGAGACGAGCAGAGATCGCCTTGGATTTAACGTAGGACTAAACTTTACGTATATCGATAATAAAGTAACGAAATTTCAAGGAGGAAACTCTCCGGACCAGCTTTATTTGATTCGTGAGGGATATCCGTATAAGGCTTTGTATGGCTATAAAGCGGTTGGCATCTATCAATCGGACGAAGAAGCCGCTCAACATATGCATAGCAATGGGCTTAAGCCGGAAATGGGAAATCTGAAATACGAGGATGTTAATAACGATGGAAAATTAGACTATCAAGATAAACAAGTACTTGGTAATACGATTCCTAAAATTACGTATGGACTTACTGCCGGCTTACGCTATAAAGGGTTTGACTTAAATATCTTATTCCAAGGTTTGGGACAGGCGAATGCGTTTACGAAGAGCGGCATGACCCGTATGCAATACGAATGGCTGACTATTTCTGATAAATGGCGGGATGCGTGGAGCCCAGAGAATCCGGACTCAAATATACCGATGCTTCGGTTTGACTCTTCATGGGACACGTATGACTCCTCATTTTGGGTGCATCGTATCGATTTCTTGAAATTGAAGAACTTACAATTAGGTTATGCGTTCCCTGAATGGATTACCTCAAAGCTAAAAATGCAACGGTTGTACGTATATGCGAATGCCCAGAACCTGTTTACGATTATGTGGAAAAAAGGGTATGAAGGATATGATCCGGAAAGAAATACGTTTGATTCGGGTACCAATTATTACCCGACTCCGAGAATATTTACATTTGGTATAAATCTTAATTTCTAAAAGTATGAAACAGTTATTAGCATATTGCTTATCAATTATACTATGTGTCTCTTTCACGGGATGTATGGAGAATTATTTGGATTTGTATCCTGAGGATAAGATTACTTCGGCGAGTTTCCCGGAAAATGAATCGGATATCAAACTCCTTTTAAATGGTGTCTATGCTCAATTGAGGGAAAAAGAGGTTTATAATCAAGGCTTGTTTGGCTTTGGCATAACGGATGGAGCTACCCCTAACGCATTTAACTGGGGAACGGATGAGGTTTTTAATAAGCTGGGTGCCGGGCGATTGAGCTCTAGTGACGGAGGAGTCGTAACGTATCGTTGGAAAAGATGTTACGAGATAATCTCCCGGGCAAACTATTTGTTGGCCTGTATGGATTTAGTGGATTTATCGGAAGAAGCGAAAGCCAAATATTCAGGTGAGACTCATTTTCTACGGGGACTGGCTTATTCCGTGCTAGCGGAAACCTATGGTGGGGTACCTATTATATTGACGGACATTTCCACGGAAGAAGCTCGTAGCTTGAAGCGGGCGAGTTTGGAGGAGACTTGGCAACAAGCGCTGGATGATTATGAGGTTGCGATCACCAATCTGGGAGTGGATGCTCCTGAGCCGGGGCGTGCTACTAAGGGGGCGGCTTTAGGTATGAAAATGCGAGCCTACTTATACCAAGGTAAATACAAGGAGGTTCTGTCTTGTGTCGAGCAAATTGATGCGTTGAAGAAATATGGTCTATTCCATAGTTATGAGGGTTTGTTTGATCCGGCTAATGAGAACAATAAGGAAGTATTGTTTGATATCCAATATATTGAAGGCGAGAATTCGCAAGGTTCCTATATTGACCAGTATTGCGGAACGGGTACCGGAAGTTGGACCCGTGGAAGCCGTTATGTCCCTACGGATGATTTGGTAGCGGCTTATGAGACGATCGACGGCTCTCCTGTAGATCCCGATAATCCTTATGAGAACCGGGATCCTCGTTTAGGTTTCACGGCTGTACTTCCGGGTTCTTATTTCTTGGGCTATCGTTTCCCTAATTACCTGTATCCGGGAGGTGCGTTTAATCATGCCGGTAATCGGTTGAAACATTTAAGTACCCGTAAATATCGGATTCAGGATGAGTCAAAGCTTCCTCCTTCCGGGCAGTCTTATATCAATGATATCATACTGAGATATGCGGATGTCTTATTGTCAAAAGCGGAGGCGATTATAGAGACGAATGGAAGTGTAGCGGATGCGATCGCTATCCTCAACCGGATCCGTACGGAAAGGGATGACGTTAAGATCTCTTTGCTGCCGACATCTATGAGCCGTGAAGAGGCTCGTGAGAAAGTAAGGCATGAGAGACGAATTGAGTTGGCGTTGGAAGGTCGTTATTGGTCAGACGTGAAACGTTGGAAAATCGGGAAGACGCTTTATCCTATGATTATAAAAGATCATGAAGGAAGCGTGATCGAGACGAAGTTCCCGAATGGATATCTGGAATATTACGATTTACTGCCTATTCCTGATAGCGAGCGCTCTTTGAATCCGAATTTGGATCAGAACCCGGGTTGGTAATGTTCAACTAAAAGAAGGATGAAATGAAATTTATATCTAAATTGATACCGGTATTAGCCCTTTCCGGAGTGGCCGTGGCTACTCAAGCGGCGGAAGGGCCAAATGTGATCATCGTATTTATCGATGATTTCGGATATGGGGATTTAGGTTGTTACGGGAGTACGAAGCATCGTACTCCCCATATCGACCAGATGGCTAAAGAGGGAATACGACTGACCGATTTCTATGTGGGTTCGAGCGTGAGTACACCTTCCAGATCGGCTTTATTGACAGGGTGTTATCCAAGGCGAGTCTCCATGCATGTAAATGCGGACCCTACACCTTTGATGTCCAAAGGGAGGCAAGTGCTATTTCCAGCTTCGCATAAAGGCTTGAATCCCGGTGAGATAACGATCGCCGAGTTGATGAAGGAGCAGGGGTATGCGACGGCTTGTATCGGGAAATGGCATCTAGGGGATCAATTGCCATTTCTTCCTACCCGGCAGGGTTTCGACTATTATTATGGTATTCCTTATAGTAACGATATGGATCGTACGTATTGTCCGTTACCCTTGATGGAACAGGAGGAGGTAATAGTGGCTCCTGTCGGTCATGATTCCTTGACGATTCGTTATACCAATAAGACTGTGGAGTTTATAAAGTCTCATAAGGAATCACCGTTCTTTATTTATTTGTGCCATAATATGACTCATAATCCGTTAGCGGCTTCTCCCGCTTTCAAGGGAAAGTCTCAGAACGGACTCTATGGAGATGCGACCGAGGAATTGGATTGGTCGATGGGAGTCTTGCTTGAGACTTTAAAGGAGGAAGGATTGGATCAAAATACCTTGGTTATCTTTACTTCCGATAATGGTGCGGATGAACACTTCGGCGGTACGAACCGTCCGTTGAGAGGCCAAAAGGGTACGACGTATGAAGGTGGATTCAGGGTGCCTTGTATAATGAGATGGCCCGCTAAAATACCGGCGGGACAGGAGACTGATAATCTGGAGACTTCGATGGATTTCTTACCGACATTGGCGCATTATTGCGGTTATGCGGTTCCTTCCGACCGGGTGATAGATGGACATAATGTGTCTGGAATCTTGGAGGGAGAATCGATGGCATCGCCCACGGAGACTTTCTATTATTACCAGAAACAACAATTACAGGCGGTACGTTGGGGAAACTGGAAGTATCATTTACCTTTGAAGGAACGTATCAAAGGCCCTCACTTCCCGGATACGGAAGTCGGTGAAGCTCGTTTATATAATTTGGCGAATGATTTGTCGGAAACAACCAATGTCATCGATAAACATCCCGAAGTAGTAACGAAGATGAATCAATGGATCGAACAGGTTCGTAGTGATATGGGAGATTGGGGATATGAAGGCCGGAACCAGCGTCCTGCCGGTATCATAGATGAACCTTTTCCCCGTTTACTTAAATAAAAAGATACATATATGAAAACACTGAAATCATTGTCTGTTTTAACAGCGGCGGTATTATCGAACAGCTTGAGCTTGAACGCTGCCTCGGATGCGGCCAATAAGCCTAATTTTGTAATCATATTCTGTGACGATATGGGATATGGGGATTTGAGTTGCTATGGGAATCCCACGATCCGCACACCGAATATAGACCGTATGGCTTGTGAAGGAATGAAGCTGACCCAGTTTTATGTGGGGGCCGGAGTTTCTACGCCAAGTCGGGCCGCGTTAATGACCGGACGTTTGCCGGTTCGAAATGGATTATATGGAGATCGGGTAGCCGTACTTTTCCCTAACTCAAAGGCTGGGTTAGGACAAGATGAGGTCACGATCGCCAAAGTTTTACAACAAAACGGGTATGCGACCGGCTGTGTAGGCAAATGGCATTTAGGTGCGTTTTCTCCCTATTTACCGACGGATCATGGTTTTGATACCTATTTCGGCATACCTTATTCCAATGATATGAGCCCTGTTCGGAATAAAGGCGCGCATGCCCGGAATTTTCCTCCGACTCCATTGATATTGGATGGTAAGCAAATCGAATCGGAACCGGATCAGGGAGAATTAACCCGTCGCTATACGGAGAAAGCGGTATCGTTCATCAAGGATCATTCAAAGGAGCCTTTCTTCCTTTATTTCGCTCATACCTTCCCGCATATCCCATTGTACACGAATGCCCGTTTCGAGGGAACGAGCAAACGAGGCCTGTACGGAGATGTGGTTGAGGAAATAGACTGGAGCGTTGGTGAAGTGTTGAAGGCTCTGCGTGAAAATGGCTTGGACGAGAATACGTTTGTTATTTTTACCAGCGATAACGGCCCTTGGCTGACGGAGCATGAGAATGGTGGTTCCGCAGGTCCGTTGAAGGATGGCAAGGGTACTTGGTGGGAAGGTGGCTTCCGGGTTCCGGCCATTTGCTGGATGCTGGGAAAAATCAATCCGGCGATCAACGATGAGATTATGACCTCGATGGATTTATATCCGACTTTCCTCTCGATGGCGGGTATCGAGCAACCGAAAGATCTTGTATTGGATGGCGTGAATCAAACCGGATTATTGTTTGAGGAAAAGCATTCCGCCCGTGATGAGGTTTATTATTGGTGGGGCAGTGAGTTGATGGCGATCCGTAAAGGGGAGTGGAAGTATTATTTTAAGACGATCAAGGACCAATATCTGCGTACCTGTAAGATCGAGACTCCGGCAGAACCCTTGTTGTATAACGTGGAGACAGATATCTCAGAGCGATTCAATCAGGCGGATAAGCATCCGGAGATCGTGAAATTACTGATCGAGGCCGGTGAGAAACATAAGAAAGGAATGAAGATCAAGCCTTCCGTATGTGATATGATGTAATGGGACATTTAAAAACACTAGATTAGATGAATAAATATATACTAACAGCGGCTTGCGGATTGGCTTTTTCCGCAGCTTCCGCACAAACAAAGGCTTTGCCGGATAGCCCGAATATCCTGCTGATTTTGGTGGATGATTTGGGATATGGCGATTTGTCCTGTCAAGGAGCCGCCAAGGACATTCAAACTCCACATATCGATAAATTATTAAATGAAGGAGTTCGTTTCACGAATTTCCATGCGAACTGTCCGGTCTCCTCTCCTAGTAGAGCCTCGTTATTAACCGGGCGTTATCCGGATATGGTAGGCGTGCCGGGAGTCATTCGTACGCATAAAGAGGATAGTTGGGGGTATCTGTCGGAGGATGCCGTATTATTACCCCAGATGTTGAAGAAAAGAGGCTATCATAATGCGATGGTTGGAAAATGGAATCTAGGATTGGAGTCTCCGAATACCCCTACGGAAAGGGGTTTCGATTTCTACCGGGGATTTTTAGGGGATATGATGGATGATTATTATACCCATCGTCGTTTCGGAAATAATTATATGCGTGAGAACTTGAAAGAGATCGATCCACAAGGACATGCTACAGAGATTTTCTCTGATTGGGCGATCCGTTACCTGTCGGATATGAAGCAAAAGCAAGAGCCTTTCTTCTTGTATCTAGCTTATAATGCCCCACATACCCCGATACAACCTCCTCAGGAATGGCTGGAAAAGGTGAAAAAGCGTGAACCGTCACTTCCTGAGAAGCGTGCTAAGATTGTCGCCTTGATTGAGCATTTGGATTATAACGTCGGACGTGTGTATGAGGCCTTGGAACAGAATGGCCAGTTGGAGAATACGATCATTATATTTACCTCTGATAATGGAGGGCAGGACGATGCGGGTGCGAATAACGGCCCGTTCAGAGGCGCGAAGCAGGATATGTATGAGGGAGGGATCCGGGTAGCCGGAGGTATTTATTGGAAGAACCAGATCCGTCCGGCGGTACGTGATAATTTCGTCATGCTTTCGGATATGTTCCCGACCTTATGCGATCTGACAGCCGTGCCTGTATCGCATGAGATCGACGGTATCAGTATCTTGCCTCTTTTACGGGGTGAGGAACAAGATACCGGAGATCGAATGGTGCATTGGGTACGAAGGGAAGGTAATTCCCGATATGGAGGTCAGGCATATTACGCATCTCAATACCGGGATTTCAAGATTTTACAAAATACTCCTTGGGAGCCTATCCAATTCTTTAATATAAAGGAAGATCCGAAGGAACAAAGTCCGATAGGGGAACGATCTTCGGATACGTATAAAAACTTGTTCAATGGCTTGATGGAGCATATCCGTCAGACGGGTATGATACCGTGGCAAGGCAAACGGTATAAGTGATTTTCCCATGTGATTTTTTAGAAGCACGTACATCGTTATTCATGGTGGTGTACGTGCTTTTTTGTATTTTTTTATTGCTCTTAACTGAAATTGAATGTTTTTTGTGTATGTTTGCGGGAAATCTTCGGGAGTTTATTTATATGGGAATATCCGATGAGAAGCTATGGGAATCGTGTCTGAAGGGAGATAAGGAAGCCTTCCGTGAGCTTTATTGCCGATTTTACGCATTGCTGCGCAATTATGGAATCAAGTTACTTCCCGACAAGAACTTGGTGGAAGATTGCGTACAGGATATTTTTATCAATTTGATTCAAAACCATACCTCCCTCTCTCCGACGGCGAATGTCAGAGGATATCTGCTTAAGGCTTTAAGACATAAGCTGTATGATACGATCGAGAAAAACAGGAAAATGGAGGATGTCTCCTTATATGAGGACGTGTTTCAAGTGGATGAGTTATTCTCCCGTATCGCATTGGATACGACAGATATGGACGACCGGGTTAAACTTTTGATGAAAGCCTTGACAAAACTTTCTCCCCATCAGCGAGAGATCATTTATCTTTATTATGTAAATGAATTGGGGCATAATGAGATAGCTGGTATTTTAGGCATAAATTACCAATCCAGTAAAAATTTATTGTCTAGAACACTCCGTAAGTTAAGGCGGTGGTTCTCGTTGGAGCTTTAATGTATTCTTGGACTCTCTTTATGTCGCAGTATATCAAAGATATATTGTGCCAATAATTTTCACCTTGATGGCACAGCCGTGCCCTAGGGATGGCAAAAGAGGTTGTAAGAATGAAAAAAATGGCGGATTCGCTATTTTTCCCGGTAAAAAGTGAGTACCAAAACGAATTCCATCCGTAATAAGAGTAAACAGGTATCTCGTGAATAAGAAACAGGACATGGTTGAGAAGGATTCATTTCGGCAAGCCGGAGAAGATTTGTTGCGTAAAGTTCGTGAAGAGGAGCGAGTGGATTCGCGACTGGCACTTTCTTCTTGGCAGAAGTTGGAGGAACGTTTGAATGCTCCCCGTAAGACCTCTGTTTTACGTATACGCTATCT
>OIWV01000337.1_pt1 | contig 45701 bp, 41 predicted proteins | sample 1587751 | NCBI WGS metagenome assembly OIWV01 (sample SAMEA3888913, study PRJEB22519) | human gut metagenome | biome: human gut; feature: human-associated habitat; material: faeces | place: Denmark | collected 2010
ACGGTCTGTGCATGCCTTTTCCATGGCAGCGCGAAGTGCTCCATTGGAGGCAACACCTCCTGCAATAGCAATTTTTTTCATGCCAAAATCAGCTGCCGCCTGCATGGTATGTTCTACCAACACATCAACAACCGCTTTCTGGAAGGATGCCGCGATATCTGCACGGTTTACTTCCTCACCTTTCATTTTTGCCCCGTTTAAATAATTAAGAACTGCGGACTTCACGCCGCTGAAGCTGAAATCGTATGGGCAGTCCCCCAGCTTTCCTTTTGGGAAAACAATGGCATCTGGATTTCCCTCACGGGCCAGTTTATCCACCTTAGGTCCTCCCGGATAACCAAGTCCAATGGCACGGGCAACCTTGTCAAAGGCCTCTCCCGCAGCGTCATCCCGGGTGCAGCCTATAAGCTCATAGCTGCAATAATCCTTGCACAGAACTATATGGCTGTGCCCACCTGAAACGACAAGCGCCATAAACGGGGGTTCAAGCTGCTTGTTTGTTATGAAATTTGCACTAATATGCCCCTCAATATGATGCACACCCACCAGAGGCTTTCCTGCCGCATAGGCAATTGCCTTGGCCGCACCGACACCGACAAGAAGTGCTCCCACCAGTCCCGGACCATATGTAACACTGACCGCATCAATCTCGCTAAGCGTAACCCCGGCATCCTTCAGTGCCTGCCCGATCACCTGATTGATCCTCTCCACATGCTTACGGGAAGCAATCTCCGGCACTACGCCTCCATATAATGTATGAATATCGATCTGGGAAGAGATCACATTGGACATAACGGTCCTTCCGTTTTTTACTACGGAGGCTGCCGTCTCATCGCAGGAGCTCTCAATTCCCAGTATCAGTATATCTTTTTCCATGATTCTATCCAAGCCTTTCTCGCGTATATTTCCTATAAATTATCAGAGAAGAAAGGATGACACCACATCCCTTCTTCTCCCTCTTTCAATTTCATTTTTACTGCTTTTCCGCTTCCTCCGCTGTGATCTGCTGCCAGCCAAGGATCTTCCAGTGTTCCTTGCTGTCCTTGCGGCAGATATATTTTGCATAGGATTCTGTGGTTTTTGACTTTTTGGAGGTCTCCAGTACGGAAGCAACCAAGGTAGCTTCTTCTTTTCCCTTGACCTCTGCATATTGAACCTGATCGTCCTCCTGTACAATATAGGAAGAAATATGATTTTTGGAATCGTCGAATTTCTTAATATCCTTTTTTAAGGACTGATACATATCTTCCTCTGAATTTCCCTTCTGTCCCAGGAATTCATCATCATACAGCCGACGAAGCTGCTGAAATAATGCCTTTTGATCTTTCTCTTTCATATTAGTATTGTACAGGCATTTGTTGATACGCCAGAAAAGCTTCACAACTTCCGTTGGCGTCCCCGGATATTCCAGATCCAGATCCTTTGCCAGAAGCTTGCCCACCTCTGTCTTTGGAAGGCTTGCCTCTGCCTTTTCCTCTGCTTCTTTCTGCTGATAAGCACGAACACCGATAAAGATTGCCAATGCTGCCACAACAACAACGACAAACACCGTCAGAATCTTTTTTGTCATTTTGTCCATGATCGTCACCTCTCCTCCTCTTCATCAACGAAATCAAGAGTTTTACTCCACTTGTCTCTTGCGGCATGCGCATCCGGAAAGATCTTTTTGACTTCCTTCATATAATCCTCCGGATGAAGCATCGACGGACTGTAATGTGTCAGCCACATTTCCCGTACCTCTGCCTTTTTTGCAAGTCTTGCTGCCTCGTACATTGTCATGTGCTTAAATTCTGCTGCTTTTTTCTGTTTGTCGTGATCTCCGTACATCCCCTCACAGATGAACAAATCGGACTCCAATGCATTCTCTGCGATAATGTCCACAGGCCTTGTATCCGTACAATATGTAAGCTTAATGCCTTTTCTGGCCGGTCCGATGACCATATCCGGAGTATAAACCCTTCCCTCCTGCTCTATGGTTTCTCCCTTCTGCAGGCGGCTCCACAGCTTTAATGGAACCTCATTAGCCTTGGCAAGCTCCGGATGAAACTTACCGCCCCGCGGTACGGTAATGGTATATCCGTAACAGGTAACGTTATGATTGACCCGAAAAGCTTTAATATGATATCCGTTCACTTCCAGCTCCTGCTCTTTCTCGCTGAGCTCTATAAATTCAATCTGAAAGGGAAGTCCCGGCGCAATGACGCGCAATGCATTGACTGTTTTCTCCAGTCCCTTGGGACCGATCATGGTAACCGGACGGGTCCGGTCTGAATTGCCCATGGACAGGAGAAGCCCCGGCAGACCACTGATATGATCCCCGTGATAGTGGGTAAAACAGATCGTATCGATGGGATTAACACTCCATCCCTTCTCACGAATGGCGATCTGCGTCCCCTCCCCACAATCCACCAGAAGACTACTGCCCTCCAGACGTGTCATCATTGCCGTGAGCCATCGTCCCGGCAGGGGCATCATTCCGCTGGTTCCCAATAAACATACATCTAACATAATCCACCTCTTCTCATCTCTGAAAGAACCCGTGAACTATTGTATCACAACTCCGTTGCTTCTGTCACCATTGGCGGTATAACAAATTTCTTCACCATCTCATCATAACAGTCCTCACAAAGCAAAAACGAATGAATTTCTCCATCCCGTTTGGAAAAATATCCCCACTGCTTTTTTCCTTCAAAGACATCCTCTCTCAAAATATCATTCTCGTATTTTAAAATGCGTCCACAACCATTACAAAATAATTTTTTTTCTGCCATCTTTATCCTCCAGTCTTCCACAGCCGGGCTATCGCCGCTTCCTTATCTTCTCTTACAGCAAGTATATCCCGTCACATCATTTCTGTATAGTGGAAAACACAGGAAGATAATGAGAAAAACACTACTAATGCAATATCTTTATAATGTTTTCTGCATAATCACGGCATGTTCCTGCGGATCACGGTAATAGTTTTTGCGGACAGAAATCCGATTAAATCCTGATTTATCATAAAGTCCTATGGCCGAAGCATTACTCTCCCGCACCTCCAGCAGGATCTGCTCTACACCTTTAGTGGCACATTCCCGAAATGCCTGATGCAAAAGTGCTTCTGCAATCCCCTCCCGGCGGTGAGCCGGATCCACAACAATGTTACACAGATCTGCTGTTTCAAAGGAACACCAGAGCACACAGCTTCCAGCAACCCTGCCATCCTTCACTGCAGTCAGATATATTTTGTCCTTATCCTGCAGATGTTCCATATAATCCTTCTCACTCCATGGATGGGCAAAATTTTCTCTCTGTAACGCTGCCGCCTCTGCTATCTCCGTTGCGTCCATATGTTTAATTTGCATTTAACTTCTCTTCTCTTTCTCGTTCCGCCTGGGATTTACGCAGATAAACCGGCCGGTGCTCTGCCGCTGTTTCAATCCTGCCCTGATGATAATAACGCTCTCCCAGTGCCGCTACAGCCGCCGCCCTCTGTCTCGACAAATGACAAGGTGCAAACTGATACTCGTTGACAATCTCCTCCCGGATGATCTCCTCATAAACCGGCACGCCGTCTCCAAGAAAATGAATCTTAACGGGATATTTTGCCAGCTCCTTCAACAGATCGTGAATATCCATGGCGCACTGGTCAATAACACTGACCAACTCTCCTTCCCGCATTTCGTAAACTCCGGTATATACTTGATTTCTCCTTGCATCCATAACCGGGCAGATAAATCCATCTGCCTCAGCAAGCTGATAAGCAAGCCCCTCTAATGTCGGCACCGGAATGACCGGCTTGTCCAACACAAGTCCCAGTCCCTTTACTGTTGCAGATCCGATCCGGAGTCCGGTAAAGGAACCCGGTCCAGCTGCCACTGCTATGGCATCCAGCTCCTCTAAAGGAATCCCGGCATAATCTACAACCTCCTTTATCATAGGAAGTAATGTCTGCGAATGCGTCTGTTTATTATTGACTGTAAACTCTGCCACAATCGCATCCCCGGACAATATCGCTGCAGATGCTACCAGCCCGGAGCTGTCTACGCCTAATATTTTCATTTTCTATCACGCCTTTCTGATTAAGTCATCTTTTAACTATAGTGATTTTTCTGTAATCAAATCCTTTTTCAAGTACTTTTTCTATCTGAATCTCTGTCACATGCTCCGGGATCAGTTCTTCAATCAGAGACGCCCACTCAATCAGACAGACTCCCTTCCCGAAGAAGTAATCCTCATAGCCAATCTCATCCATTTCCTCCGGATCTGCGATCCGGTATACATCAAAATGATACAGAGGCAGTCTCCCCTGCTCATAAATCTGCATGATCGTAAAAGTGGGACTGCTGATCGGCTCCTCAATCCCAAGACCTTTTCCAAAGCCTTTGGTAAAAACAGTTTTTCCTACACCTAAATCACCATTTAACAATATGATATCTCCGGGTTTACAGTTTTCTCCCAGTTTTTTCCCCAGATCATAGGTGTCCTGTTCCCGTAAGCTTTCTATCACCTCTGTCATAAATGTTCCTCCTGATCCTTCTCCTCATCCTGATGTGCTTCCTTCTGTGCCGGATCATAGTCTGCATATTCCTTTACCTTTGCCGCTACAAAGGCTTTGATCTCCTCAAACTCTGTTCCACATTGATTCTGCGGAAAGATAAATGCTCTGACTGGGGACATATACACATAAACAGCTTTGGCCGTACTGGTAATCTTGCGGACATCATACCATTTCACCGATGCCTCCTGCTCCCCCTGGGACACTGTAATTCCCTCTGACGACAATATATAATGAAGCTTTGCGTTGATGTCCTTATTTTGTCTTGCCTGTGCCTTGGACTTTGAATAAAGCATCACCGGCTGTACGATCGTAAACAGACATCCAATAATAAATAATGCGATCCGGGCCGTGGTATCCATCACACCGAAGCGCACTGCCAGAATGATCCAGCAGGAAAGACTGATCACCACCCCAAAGATTCCTGATATATTTCCATAGGTATGTCTCATGGAAAACGCATACAGATCTCCTGCCGTAAGCTCCACGTCAAACTCTATTTCCTTCATAAATTATCTCCTATTCTTCATCTTTGCATTTATATTAGCATTATAGCAGAATATAGCGAAAAAACAATATATACAAATTCTCCGTCATATGTTATCTTTAAAATCAGGAAATACTTTATGGGTATAATATATGTAAAAACAAGGGTTATTATATCTGCGTTTCCCATATGGCAGATATAAAAAGGGGGATTTTTATGATGGATATTACAAATATGAGCATAGACGATATCCGTGAACAGGTGGAGCAGCAGATTGACTTTGACCGGCTGGAAGAATTAAACGCCCATCTTGAGAAGGATATCCGGAGCATTCTTGACTCCTGTGGATTATATTACCGGATCTTTTCCAGAGTAAAAACGAAAAGTTCCATCAGCAAAAAGCTTTATAACGGCAAATACGGCACCGCGGAGAATCCTAAAAAAGTACAGGATCTGATCGGTCTGCGTATCGTTTTATACTATTCGGATGATCTGAGCATCGGACGGGAAATTATGGAAAAAACATTTTTGCGTACCGGAACCTGGTCACGAAATGATTTCAATGCAGCGGAATTCCGCGCCACAAAGATCAACGGCGTATTTCGTCTGCCTTCCGACCATTTTAAATTATATACCAGCGAACTCTGGGATCTTCCCATTGATACAACCTTTGAGATCCAGTTCCGCACGGTATTCTTTGAGGGCTGGCATGAGATTGAACACGACATGCGTTATAAAAGCCTTCTGCCGGATGACAAATTCTGGGAAAACAGCGAGGATCTCTCCCGTATCCTTCACTGTATCCTTGCCAATCTTGAATTGTCTGACTGGTCTCTGGTACAGCTTTTTGAGCATCTCTCCTATAACCATTACCAGAACGGAAACTGGGATCTGATGCTTAAGAGCCATTTCCGTCTGCGTATGGAGGATAAGGAGCCTCTCTCCCCTGCCATTACAGCACTCTTTGATCAGGACCGGCGTCTGGCAAAGCAATTCTTCAAATGCGAAAAGATCGTACTGGTTCGCGAGTTATTAAAACAGGATTATATTCCAAAGATCACTTTTGACCTGATCATCCGCCTGCTAAACGAAAGCGTGGTACATGATGACCGCATCACCGCATATTATCAGGAGCATGACCCCTTAGCGGTCAAAACACCTGCACCGGTCCGTCAGGCTCTGAAGCCTTTGGACCAAAGCACCCTGTTCCACTTGGAAATTCCTCTTTTGCACAAGTCAGTGCGTGAACTTAAAACAGAATTTAATAACGCTTCCCACATCATTTATCGATGGATCCGTTATAAACTCAGCTATATCTTTCCTGATCTTCCGGCCGAGGTAGAAACTCTGCACCGTCATCTGCCCGGTTATGATGTCAAATGCATCTGGGATGCAGAACAATATATTATGGAAGCAGAATTTTCCTATATTGATGACAAAATGCCCGGAACATTATGGCATATTACCGCCTCTCTTCACGGAGACAGCACAAAGGACAAGGAACCTCTGATGTTCCGTCACCGGACAACACTTCACACTCCGACAACAGCTCTCCATCGGGAGACATTCAGCAAACCATCTTATCTTTCAGAGCTCTCCTCCAAGATCGGTCTGATGGATCAGGAACGCCTCGGAACCCAGGGACGTTTTGTAAATACGCCGGAAGGCTTTGAAACGTTAGAGCATCTGGTTCACGATCCGCAAAGACGCCTGCCGGTGATCGTAATCACACAGCACGAGGCTGTCTCCCCGGAAAACATCAATGATTACCGGGAGGGTTATGACATGAACACATTTCCGGTCAACGGAACACGTCTTGCGAAAGTGATCGGGCTATATTCCCATGTTTATATGCTGGATCAGAAGCTGACTAAAAATCTGTCGGTCGAAGGACAGGACACCAAAGTGATCCATGGAGGCATCCTGATATTCTGGCCGGTTTCCTCTCGTCGTGAAGCCACCGTATATACCAGCCGGATGATCCGGGAAGCTCATTTTGACTACAATCGATTTGCCTATCATGAGCAGAATTTCAACGAAAAAGCATTCCGCTCTAAGCTGGCACAGATCATCAAGGATGATCATGTCACTCATTAATATGAAGTTTTTCTTCTTCTCAGTCCAGGGTTATCTTCACTGTTCTGTGCTTCTTTGAGCTGCCGTTCTCCCTGCACAAACGTATTTTTAACCGGTCACCCTGTTCGTGGGTGGACAGGCACAGGCTCAGGTCCTTCATATCCCCGATCCTGTTCCCGTCAATCGAATAAATTCTGTCTGCAACCCGGATTCCTCCATGATAAGCAGGAGACTTCAATGCGACCTCCGTAATATATACACCGTCGTTATCACCGGCGTCTTTTCCCCGAATCCCCAGATATGCTGTCTTTTTATGATCTACGATCGCCTGCGCTGTTGCTGCAATATCCGCCACCGAAACAAAGGACCAGTTTGTTTCCCCTGTGACATCCTGATAGGAATCTGAAATAATGCCTACAATTCTTCCCTCCACATCTGCCGCAAATCCATTTCCCCCTTCTGTATATGCAACATCCGTGGCATATACAGAAAGATTTTTATCTACTGTCTGTACGGAAAGGTCTACATTCACAATATTTCCCATCATCACAGACTTCATCAGGCCATTGGGACTTCCAAAAAGAAGAATCCTGTCGCTTAACTTCGGAGACAGCTCTGCTGCATATTGTGTAAAATCCATTTCCTCAACTTTCTTCATCGTGCTTTTGGAAATATCCTTTCCGTCCACACGAAGTACGGCGATTTCCGTATTGCGGTCCACATCAACAAGCTCTGCAGCCGCCTTTGTTCCATCTGCAAATTCTACCTGAAGAACCTTCTTTTCTGCCATAGAGGATGGCTGCGTTAATATATAAAGAACATTTCCCTTTTTTTTAAACACAAGGCCGCTCTGTATCTCATCCCCCTTCTGGTTTTTCTGATACCAGCTTTCCGTATGTACCTCCCCCACAGATACAACTGATTTGTTACACTGTACGCCAATCTGTGCGATCCTTTTCCAATAATCCTCATATGCGGCAATCTTGTATTCATCGGATTTCTTTACAAAACCGGCCTGCTTTTCCTGCGTACTGCCGGCATTTTTCAGGAGATTTGCCCGATAGATCCGGGCATCCCTCTCTCCCAGAATGTCCTGCACCTTCCAAAATGCTACCGATGCGACCACTCCAAAAACAAACGCAAGAACGATCACATATATAATTCTTTTTACAGGCAGTGAATGCTTTTCCAAGCCTTGCTCCTGCACCGCTTCCTGCAGAAAACAATATTCTTCCCCTGCTGCTTTCTTTTTTTCTTTCATCATGATATATAATTCTCCAATTTCTATGATAACGGTTTTATATAAAGATTATCACATACATATGAATAGTTTGTGAATAAGCAGTTAATATGATATTGCAAAATTATCTTGCAGTATCTTATCGGTGTGGTGTATGATGATTATAATTGTATTGAAATGAGGTCTAAATGAATGAACGAGAAAGTATTACAGACATTAGAATATAATAAGATCATTGACCAGCTGGTTTCTTTCGCCTCATCTCCATCCGGCAGGGAATTTTGTCAAAATTTAAAACCTCAGACAGACCGTGACTGGATTGAAGCATCCCAGAAGGAAACCTCCGATGCACTGACTCATATTTTGACCAAAGGGGAGCTTTCCTTTTATGGAATTCAGGATATCCGTCCTTCTTTAAAACGGCTTGAGATCGGATCATCTCTGGGAAGTCACGAGCTGTTAGATATTGCAAAGCTCCTTTCTGCGGCTGCTTCGGTCAAGAATTACTTCCGTCAGGCACTCCGCGAGGATGATTCCACCGGAGATTCCCTCGACGAACGTTATCAGCTGATCGAACCGTTATCTCCTCTGATGCAGGAGATCCGCCGGTGTATTCCGGAGCATGATGTCATTGCAGACGATGCTTCCACCGGACTCGCCCAGGTACGCAGACAGTTAAAACTGACCAACGACCGTATCCACGAGCAGTTAAACAGTATTCTCAGCAGTTCGGCCCGCAGCATGCTTCAGGATTCCATCATTACCATGCGAAACGGCCGCTATTGTCTGCCGGTCAAAGCCGAATACCGTTCCTCCTTCCGTGGAATGCTTCACGACCAGTCTGCAACCGGTTCGACGCTTTTTATTGAGCCGGCCGCTGTCGTAAAGTTGAACAACGATATCCGTCAGCTTGAGCTGCAGGAGCAGGAAGAGATTGATAAAATTCTTGCGGACCTGAGTAATCTCGCCGCAGACCAGTCTTTCTTTCTGGCGCAGGATTACCGGGTTTTATGTGAGCTAGATTTTATCTTTGCCCGTGCCATGCTGTCCAAAAAAATGAGGGGCACAAGGCCTCTCTTCCCGGCAGAGGGTTATATTGAGATCAAAAAAGGTCGTCATCCCCTGATCGACGAAAAAAAGGTCGTTCCTATTGACATTCATATCGGAAAAGACTTTTCTCTTCTGGTGGTAACAGGACCGAACACCGGTGGCAAAACGGTCTCGCTCAAAACCGTAGGTCTCTTTTGCCTGATGGGACAGGCAGGCCTTCATATTCCGGCATTCGATAACTCCTGTCTGAAAATCTTCGATGAAATTTACGCTGATATCGGCGACGAACAGAGTATTGAGCAGAGTCTAAGTACCTTTTCCTCTCATATGGTCAATACTGTATCGATTCTGGAAAAGGCAGATTCTAACAGTCTGGTGCTTTTCGATGAGCTGGGTGCCGGTACCGATCCTACGGAAGGTGCTGCTCTTGCCACAGCGATTCTTGCAAATCTGCACAAACGAGGCTGTCTGGTTATGGCAACAACCCACTACAGCGAATTAAAGCTGTATGCTTTGCAGACACCGGACGTTCAAAATGCCTGCTGCGAGTTTGATGTCTCAACGCTGCAGCCAACCTACCGCCTGTTGATCGGTATTCCGGGCAAAAGTAACGCATTTGCAATTTCCAGCAAGCTTGGATTATCCCCGGAGATTATTGAAGATGCCAAAGAACGTGTCTCTTCCGATGCCCAGAACTTTGAAGACGTCCTGAGTGATCTGGAAGCCTCCCGGATCAAACTGGAACAGGAGCATAAAACAATCTCCGAAAACCGCAAAGAAATTTCCCTGCTCAAAAAAGAGCTTCGCGAAAAAACGGAAAAGCTGGAGCAGTCCCGTGAAAAGATCCTGCAAAATGCCAACCAGGAGGCAAGCCGTATCCTTGCCGAGGCAAAAAACGTGGCAGATGACACTATACGCAAGTATACCAAATGGGCCAAAAGCGACCGTCATATCCAGGAAATGGAGAAGGAACGAGCCGAGTTGCGGAACCGGATGAACAAACACCAGAACCAGTCCGGAAGCAAACCACAGAAGAGAAAAAAGAAATCCCTCAAAACTTCTGATCTGATGATCGGTTCTAATGTTCACATATTAACATTAAACGCAGATGGCACCGTCAGTACACTTCCGAATGAGAAGGGCGATCTTTTTGTGCAGGCCGGTCTCTTACGGACACAGGTCAATATCAAGGATCTGGAGCTGCTTCCGGAAGAAAAACCAAAACAGACAGAAAAGCGTCACAGCGGAAGCGGAAAGATCCGTATTGACAAAGCTGCTTCCGTCCATCAGGAAGTAAATCTCATCGGTATGACAGTGGATGAAGCAATGCCTGTGTTAAATAAATATCTGGATGACGCTTATCTGGCCCATATGACTCAGGTAACCGTGATACATGGGCGGGGAACCGGTGCCCTCCGCAAAGCCGTCCATCAACAGCTCGCCCGTCTGAAATATGTGAAATCTTATCGCCTTGGCGAATTCGGTGAAGGCGATATGGGCGTTACCATTGTAACGTTCAAATAGAATAAGGAATGAAATGGAGAAGATGAAATGGCTGAAAAACAAAGAATTTTAATTGTAGACGACGACAACAACATTGCTGAGCTTGTTAGTATGTATCTGGTCAAAGAATGCTTTGATACCCACATTGCCAACGATGGAGAAGCTGCTTTGGCTACAATCGAAAGCTACCAGCCAAATCTGGTGGTTTTGGATATCATGCTTCCCGGCATCAGTGGATATGATGTTCTCCGGGAACTTCGCAAAACCTCGAATCTTCCTGTCATCATGCTTTCCGCCAAAGGCGAAACATTTGACAAAGTTCTCGGTCTTGAACTTGGAGCCGATGATTATGTGATGAAGCCCTTTGACACAAAAGAGCTGGTTGCCAGAATTAAAGCAGTTCTGCGCCGTTATACTACAGAAACAACCGCACAGCAAGCCGAAGCGATCCCAAAAGAATGCGTTACCTATCCGAACCTGATCATTAACCTCACTGACTATTCTGTTTACTATTTCAAACAGAGAGTCGAAATGCCCCCAAAGGAACTGGAGCTTTTCTATTTTCTTGCTTCCCATCCAAATCAGGTATTTACCCGCGAACAGCTTCTGGATCATATCTGGAGCTACGACTACATCGGAGATACCCGCACCGTAGATGTTCATATCAAGAGACTTCGCGAAAAGTTTTCCCAGCCTGCCGAATGGAATATAGCCACAGTATGGGGTGTTGGATACAAGTTTGAATATCATGCATAAATCACAGCATTGAACGGAGAATTCCTATGAAACTATCAATTCGTTCTATTTACGTTACCATCTATCTGCTGCTGGCAGCGGTAATGTTTGTACTAATACATTTTTGGGGCGTTCATCTGGTATCGAACTCCCTGATTGCGGAACGAAAGGCGGCACTTTATGAAGAGGCCAGTTCCCTTTCGAAACGATATTTTTTTAATGTAAAATCCATCAATCAGTTTGACGACCAGACGGAATCCTCTCTGCGGGAACGCCTGTCTTCTCTTCAGACTATGAGCCACGCCCGCTATTTTCTTGTGGACAGTACCGGCAGGATTTCTGTGGATTCCACAGCCAGAAACAGTCTGGAGGGACAAAACTTTAATGATCTGAACCCGACATTCTTAGATAACGACACCTACATTGGACATTTAAACAGCTCCTATCTCCCTCAAGAGTCTCTGTCCATCATCTATCCGTTGTCTGAGGACTACGATATGAATGGATATCTTGTCATTATGACCCCCTTAAAAACGCTTCGCGCCAACGCACGCCAGCTTACAAAGGATTACCATATATGTTTTGTCGTGTTTTTCCTAATACTGTTATTTACCTTATTTGGATTATACTGTCTGACAGTTCACCCGCTCCGTCAGATTTCCCTGACGATCCGGGAATATTCCCGTGGACATTACAGTACCAAAATAAAGCACCTTCCTCTCCGGGAATATGACTCTTTGTCAACGGCAGTCCATAATCTGGCATCCTCAGGCAAAAATGCAGGAGACTACCAAAAAGACTTTGTGGCAAACGTCTCCCATGACTTCCGCTCTCCCCTGACGATTATCCGGGGATATATCGGTGCCATACTGGATGGTACGATTCCACCTGAAATTCAGGAAAAATATCTTAAAATCATCTTAAGAGAAACAGATCGGCTGACAAAGCTGACAGAACAGCTTCTGGAAATGAATCGTTACGAAAACAATGGTATCATCTTAAATTACAGCACTTTCGACATCAATGAGGTCATCCGCAATGCTGCTTCCAGCTTTGAAAAGCATTGCACCGAGAAAAAGATCTCCATTCACCTGATCTTCAACACACCATCCCTGTATGTGGATGCCGACCGCGATAAAATATCACAGGTGATCCAAAATCTCATTGATAATGCAGTAAAATTCAGTTCACCTGATTCGTCCATTGAGATACAGACTACCGTACAAAAAGATAAAATCTTTGTCACTGTCAGCGATCATGGCATCGGCATTCCGGAAGAAAGCCTTCCACACATCTGGGATCGTTTCTATAAAACGGATGTCTCCCGCGGAAAGGACAAAACAGGCTCCGGTCTGGGACTTGCCATCACCAAAGAAATTATCGATGCCCACCGTGAATATATTCACGCCACCAGTATTCTGGGAAGCGGTACTGATTTTTCTTTCTCGCTGCGACATCATTCATCAGGAATATAAGTTTTCTATTTCGTCTCAAAATATAGAATATACAAAAAAACCGGATCAGAAGCCTCTGCCCCAGATCCGGTTTTCTTTTATTTGTTGATACTGATATTTATTTATTCTCTTGTGCCAAGTACACGGGCAATCTCATACTCATACTCGTCAATGGACTTTGTCATTGCAAATGCCTCGTCTACATCTACATCATAAAGCTTGCCGTTCTTATATCCAATCAGACGGTTCTTTCTGCCCTGATCGATCACATCAACTGCATAGGCACCCATCATAGAAGCATAGAAACGATCTCTTGCGGTCGGGCTTCCACCTCTCTGGAGATGTCCGAGGATCGTTGCTCTGGTCTCAATACCGGTAGCATCCTCAATTTTCTTAGCCAGCTCATCCGAATGACCAACACCCTCCGCATTGACTACGATCTGATGTGTCATGCCAAGCTCTCTGTTCTTATGAATCTGCTCCAGAAGTGCATCATAGTTATTGTCAAACTTCTCCGGCAGAAGAATCTCCTCTGCACCATTTGCAATACCACACCACAGTGCAATATATCCGGCAGAACGTCCCATAACCTCAACAACGCTGCAGCGCTCATGTGAATTGGAGGTCTCACGCAGTCTGTCGATAGCTTCCATAGCCGTATTGACAGCGGTATCAAATCCAATCGTATAATCTGTATATGCAATGTCCAGATCGATCGTACCCGGAATACCAATAATGTTTACACCAAATTTAGACAGATTCTTTGCTCCGGTAAATGAACCATCTCCTCCGATGACGATCAACGTCTCAATCCCCATCTCCTTACAGATTTCTGCCGCTTTCTTTTTTCCTTCTATCTCACGAAACTCTGCACTCCGGGCTGTAAACAAAAAAGTACCGCCATGCTGCAGTTTTTCTGAAACATCCTTAAATGTCAGTAAATCCATCTCCCTGTGAAGAATACCATTGTATCCTCTGCGGATACCATAGACATCATATCCTCTGGTAATACCGGTACGGACAACCGCACGGATGGCTGCATTCATGCCTGGTGCATCTCCTCCACTTGTAAGTACTCCGATTTTTCCTTTCTTTGTGCTCATTTTTTCCTCCATTCTGCCACAAATGACCATGGCATCGTTAATTATTTCTATGTATGATTTATGCAGATCCCAAAAACACCCGGAATATGCACAAAGTATAATAATATGCACACATTTCTATTTTATTATGATATGGAAGTATTTTCAATCCCTTTTTCAATATTTTTCAAAAAACTTTTCTAATTTAAAGAAATACTCCTATTCATGAAATAATCTTTATTACCTATTTTCATATTTTGTAAAAAAGGGCTGATTTTTCATCAAAAGTATGATATAATTGTGACATATTGTTGGCAATAGGCAATATAGCCAACATTGATCATAAAAAATTGTATATTTTCGTCACTTGCATTATTTCACAATCCGTACGATAATGTAATTAGAGAAAATATGTAAAGATATGTCTAAATTTTGTTTGATTATTTATAAGACATGATCAGAGGGAAAGAGTAAGAACGGTTAGCATATTGTTCCCAATTATGAATAATATGTAATCCAAAAGGAAAGGGATGAATGTTATGATGTTTAACACCAGTGAGTTAATTCTCGATGCAGTTATTTTATCGATTGTGGCCAGCACGCCTGAGGGCATTTCGGGCTTTAAAATTGTTCAGAATGTCCGCTCAAAGATTGATGTACCGGAGAACACATTCTATCCTTTGTTAAAGCAGATGCAGGCCGATGGCTATCTGGAAGTTTATCATAAGGATATCGGTGGCCGTAGCCGTCGTTTTTACAAGATTACAGATGCCGGGCGCGAGCATCTTACATATTGTCAGCAGACCTGGAACAATTATCTGCAGGGTGCCAGTTCCCTTTTAATGAATGGAACTGCACAGCCTGCTGCAGCACCTACACCGGCTCCTCAGCCACAGACGGCTTCAACATCTCAACCACAGCCGGTTCCTGTAATGAATGTGGCTCCTCAGGCGACTCCTGTTTCCGGTTCCCAGCCGGTCCCTGTGATGAACGTAACTCCTCAGGTGACTCCCGTTTCCGGTTCCCAGCCGATCCCTGTAATGAACGTAACTCCTCAGGTGACTCCTGTTTCCGGTTCCCAGCCGATTCCTGTAATGGAACCGGTTCCTCAGGCAGCTCCTGTCCAAGAACCACAGCCGATTCCTGTAATGGAATCGGTTTCTCAGGCAGCTCCTGTCCCTGAACCACAGCCGGTTCCTGTAATGGAATCGGTTTCTCAGGCAGCTCCTGTCCAGGAACCACAGCCGGTTCCTGTAATGAACGCAACTCCTCAGATCAATCCGGCAACTATGCAGCAACAGCAGAATGCAGCTGATACAGAAGATTCTTTCCATATCGGTGGTGCATCAGATGCTATGCTGGATTTTGATTTTTCTATCGGGGATGATGACGCTGTAAATTCCGATGATATGGGATTTTCATCCGATGGGGATTTATTCGAATTTGATAGTATACCGGCATCATCATTTATTTCTTATGACGATGCTCCGGCCGAAACGGCACTGGAGCCGGCTCCAGCACCTGTCTATCAGGAGCCTGTTGCTCCTGCTATGAAAGCTGCCCCTGTTTATCAGGAGCCTGTCAGCGAACCTGCTCCTGCTGTAATGGACGCTGTTCCGATTGCAGAACCTGTTGCTCCTGCTATGGAAGCTGCTCCAGTTTATCAGGAGCCTGTCAGCGAACCTGCTCCTGTTGTAATGGAAACAACACCGAACGCAGAATCTGTAGCTCCAGTTGTAGAAGAAGCTCCGGTTTATCAGGAACCTGCCGATGAACCTGCGACAGAGACGATCAATATGAATGCACAGCAGCCTGTTTACCAGGAGCCTGCTGATGAGCTTGCTACTGAGACAATTGATATGAATGCAGAGCAGCCTGTTTATCAGGAACCTGCCGATGAACTTGCCACGGAAACAATCGATATGAATGCTCCGATAGAGGAAATAGCCGCTGACGGCGTCTCAGAGGAACCTGTCGAGGACGATGAGGCAGATTTTCTCGCAGAAATGGCAATGGGTGATTCCGAAGAAAACGAAGAAGAAGATCTTCCGGAACTGGAAAGTTCCGTGTCTGACATTGCTACAATCAACGCATTGGAAAGCATGCTGACACAGCTGCGTTCTTTCGAATCTGTTATGGAAGCTCATCCAGAACCAAAAGTCGCTACGGAAGATGCTTCTTCTAACTTAAATATCAATGATATCAATGCGGTTGCTGCAATGTTAAATCCATCTGAAGCAGATTCCGCCGAAGATAATACTGCTACGCAGGAATCAACCTCTACTCCGGTTCGATATGCAGAGGTTCGTAATAAAGAAACCGATGATTCCGTCAACAGCCTTGTAGATCTTTTAAAGGATGATGACCAGCCAAAGAAGCGTGGTTTCTTTGGACGTAATAAAAAGAAAAATGTTTCAAAAGAATTTATTGCAGATACTCCAAGATCATCCTCTACACCTATACCGGTACCAAGTCAGGTTAGAGCGAAATCCGAGTCCTCACCGGTTCCTACTTCTTCTTCAAGAATGCAGGAGGTCCGCAATCCGGACAGTGACGATTCTGTCAACAGTCTTGTAGATCTCTTAAAGGAAGATGATTCTTCCTCCAAGAAGAAAGGACGTAAATCGCGTTCTGCTGCAGATGAATTCAGAGCGACTGCTGCAGATATCTCTGCAATGTCAAGTTCTGTGCCTCTTCCAAAGCAGACATCTTCCTCGAACCCACTGCGGTCACTTTCTTCATCAACACCTTTACGGGCGTTCTCTTCCTCCAATCCTGTCCGGGCATTTTCTTCATCCCGACCGGTTGAACCTGTTCCAAAGGCAGAGAATTCCCAGTCAAAACCGGTATCCAGATCAAGCTACCGCGAAGTACCTGATGCCGATGCAGTTGGCGGTTTAGCAGATCTTCTGATGGAAGAAAAACAAAACAAATCTGCAACACCAAAGATTTTCAAGCAGAGAATGGTTTCCAGCTCACAGCCTCTTGCAGGAGTTTCCTCTGAAACTCCTGTATCAGAGACATCTTCTTCTGAACCACAGGCCCATAAGCCGTCTGCAGCAAAGACCTTTGAAGAGAAGGCTGCCGCTCCAAATGCAAAACCGGTGGAAACCACTGCTACTATTACAAAGCCTTTAGAGGCTAAGGCAATCAGCACAAAGCCAACCGAGGCAAAACCGATAGAACCAAAATCTGTTGAAACAAAAGCTGTTGCTACTCCAAAGCCGGAGGCTGCTGCACAGACCCCTGCTGTTGAACCAGAGGAAGCTCCTATGGATGATTTCAAGCGTCGTCTGTTACAGGCACACCTAATTACCAATGAGAATGACAATAGTAAATAAATGATATAACATATACCTATTCATAGTATCCATTGCTTTCCGGCAATGGATACTTGTATAAAACCGTATTTTATACAAAAAAGGGGAGGAAAAAATGACAAAATTCGAATTTTTAGGCGACTTAAGCCGTCTGATCGCTGACCTTCCGCAGGAAGAAATCGAACAGGCGATGGAATATTATGAAGATTATTTTGCAGATGCCGGACCGGAAAAAGAGCAGGAAATCATCCGTGACTTTATCTCTCCGGCTTATATTGCAGAACAGCTTCGGGAAGCATCTTTACAACGACAAAAAGCTGCTGCACAGGCAAGCGTACAGGAAGAAGAAAAGCAGGCAGCTGCGGCCAGAGCACAGGCGGCGGCCAGCAAACCACCGGTATACTCCCGAAAGCTTGCCGCACAGGCTCAGAAAAATGCTTCTATGGCTACTTCAACCGGATTTGTAACACAGACACCTACAGTCAAAACAAAATCACAGGTTTCACCGGCTCAGGCTGCCGCTTCAATTGCCACCACCCCAATATCAGGACAGGCTGTTTCCACACCGACCATGCCGTCGGGAGCTTCTGCGGCTCCGGTAACACCGGGAAATCCGGTGCCTCCACAGCCGCAAAATGCACCTACGATTCAGAGACCACAAACTTTTGGACAGGCAGGGACAGCATCTCAGGCAGCTGCGGCTTCCATTGCAGCTACACCAACTCCAGCACAGGCTGCCTCTTCCCTCTCCGGCGCACAGACACCGGCTCAGGCTGCTGCTTCCCTCTCCGGCACACAGACACCGGCTCAGGCTGCGGTACAGGCTTCAGCATCATCTGAACAGCCATCTAAAGCATCTTCCATGCGTAACTCTATCTTCCGCGATGATACTGAAGAAGACAAAAAGAAAGCGGAAGAAGAATTGGCAAAGCGCAATAAAACAAAAGTTGATATTAAATCAATCAACTCCACTACCTCCAAGGTAAATAAAAAACAATCCAAAGCCGAAGCAAAACGAAATGCAGCTATCGAAAAAGCAAATAATGCCGAACGGTACAGCAGTTCCAAAAAACTGGTCATCGGCATTGTGTTATTGATCACATGTCCGATCTGGCTGACGCTTTTGGGTGTCATACTCGGAGTATTTTTACTCGGAGTATGTGCTGTGGCCGGATGTATCCTTGCCGGCATTGGATGTTTTGCCGCAAGCCTTTCATCCATTGCTCTCACACTTTTAGCATTGCTCTCCGTTCAGATTCCAACCGGTATCTTTACACTGGGAAGTGTATTATTCCTGTTTGCTGCGGGATGTGGATTATGTTTTCTCGGCTACAAGCTGGCGACACGAATCCTTCCCGGTGCATACTTCAGTATCAAGGTATTATTTAACGGAATCAAAGCAAGACTTGCTCGTCTTGCTCTCAAATAATCTGATAGATAGAAGCAAATCATTGCTTCAGAATGGAGAATAGCATGAATAATAAAATTAAAATCATTATTGCAATCGGCATTATAGGCATTTTGGTCATGGTAGCGGGTTTTGTTATGGGCAGCGGCCCATCATCCATCCCTGCCATTTTCTCAGACCAGAACCTTCCGGAAGGATCTGCTGCCATCAGTGATGTGCAGACCGGCGATATACGTTCCATCGAATTAAATCTGTTTTCCAGCAAGATTTCCATTAAATCCGGCGAAAACTTTGATCTCTCCGGCAGCGGTCAGTTTGATGGTTATGTTTTAAATGGCATATTATATGCAGGTGCCACAGAAGCCAAAAGATCAGCAAATATCTTAGGAATGAAATTTAATGTCCCATCAAAATGGATTTGCGGTTATGGCAGTTATGTTCTTGTCATTCCTCCGGATGCAAAGCTCGATCAGATCACCATTAACACAAACCATTGTGATATCACATGTGATTCCCTGATCGCCAGCAAGATTAATATCAATGTCAAACATGGAGATTTAAAGATTGACCAGCTGCTTTCTGCCGACAACGCATCTGTTTCGGTAGATGGTACATTAGATGCCGCTTCCTCACAGATTGCAATAAATGGAAATATATCTGCCAATAAGCGTCTGAGCATTGGTACTTCCGGCGCAGCAAAGGACAATACGATGAATAACACAACCATTTCCAATAAACGTGGTGGTATTACTTTGTATGGTAAGTTGACAGGAAACTCCTCTCTGCAAAGTAACCATGGAAATATTGAGGCAGCCTTATATGGCACCCATGCCAATTACACACTTCCGGCAGCCAATGCAAATCTTTTAATCCATGAGTCTGTTGCATCCACCGCTAAAGAGACAAATGAGGATGATACAAAACTTTACGGTACTGTTGCCGTAGATGCCTCAAAGGGAAATGCGTCCATCTCCTTTGAGCAATAACATTATTTCTACATAAAAATTTATACCGGTTTTCAGAGATTGGAATATATCAATCTTTGAAAACCGGTTTTCTTTTGTTCATATTCGTCTTGACAGAACATATTATACGGCGTATAATATCACCATATTATATGTTGTATAGTATTATATGCTGTAAAGTTAACTAACCAACAACACGAAAGGAGTTTTTCATGGTATTTAACACTGGCTCTGCGCTATTGGATGCCATTGTGCTTGCCGTTGTGGAACGTTCCTCCGAGGGAACCTACGGTTATAAGATCACGCAGGACGTCCGTTCCGTTATAGATGTTTCTGAATCAACACTTTATCCGGTTCTGCGCAGACTCCAAAAGGATGACTGCCTTTCTGTATATGATAAGGAATGCGGTGGCAGAAACCGCCGTTATTACCAGATCACAGAACAAGGCCGGGTACAGTTAAACCTCTATCGGCAAGAATGGCACAATTATTCCCACAAGATCAGTCAACTGCTTTTGCACACTTCATCGGACACAAGATTATAAATGAAAAGAAATGAGGAAAACTATGACCAAATATGAATTTTTAGGAGATTTAAGCCGTTTATTAGCGGATCTTCCAGAAGAAGAACGCAAACAGGCCCTGCATTATTATGAAGATTACTTCGCCGATGCCGGAGAAGATAACGAGCAGGCGGTTCTGACGGAGCTGGGTTCACCAGTGGAAATCGCAGAGCAGATCAAAAATGATAACACCGAAAATATTTCCTATGGAGAAGGTACTGTTTCTCGCGCTATAGATACTCCCCAGCTATACGAGACATCAGAACACGCGCAGAATAAACATACACAGAATACCTCCGAGACGGAGGATGGCTGGCATAAAATGCCCGGCTCACAAAATACCTGTTCGTCAAGCAATGACGGATGGAATCAGACTTCCGGCAATTATGATAACGCAAATGGAGATCAAGCTGCTTATCAACAGACAGAGCAGCAAAAATCCGGCTTTTTTGCCAGAATGGACCACAACAATATTCTCATAATGATTGTTGTGCTGGTCATCACCTCACCGATCTGGGGAACCGCACTGGTTAGTATTGCCGGTATCCTTTTAGGTATTGTAAGTGCAGTTATCGGCATCTTCGCCGCAATGATCTTTGGCGGTGCCGGGTCTGCCATCGGAGGCGTCGCCGCAATCATAGGCGGGATCATCGGTATCATTGCCGGAAAGACAGCCGGAGGCATCCTTACTATCGGCGTCGGATGTCTGTTATTTTCTCTCGGCTCCGCTTTCTGTTACCTTGGAATATTCCTTGTCATCCGATTATTTCCGTTACTCTGGAAACAACTTCAACATTTTTGGGACTGGATCACAGGAAAGCTTACAGGAAAGGAGTAGTCTTATTAGACGAGTGTAAATTATGAAAAAAAGAAATATATTTTTGTTTATTTTGTCCGGAATATTTTTCATTGGCATATTATGTATCATTGCAGGAATTCACATGGGAGGAACTCTTTTTTCCTTTCATCTGACCCCAAAAACATCATCAAAGGCATATACAGAAAGCGGCTTCATGACTCTGTCGGATAAAGAGAGTTCACAGATCACAGGCTTCGATTTCGATATCCAGGCACAGGAGGTCGTGATCCAATCCGGAGATTCTTATGGCATTGAAACAGAGAATGATAATGAAAATAACCGCTATCACTCCTACATCAAAGATGGTATCTGGCATGTAGAAACTCCCGACAATGTCAGGGCGAATGTTACGATTCTCGACCACACCGTCTACATTCCTTTTGGACATAGAAAGGCAAATGCCAGTCCCTATACGATCACACTCCCTTCTGATGTAACCTTTGACAAGGCAAAAATTTCCTTAGCCGCAGGCGAATGTCGTATCAAAACTCCCCTGACAGCCGGACAAACTACTATTAAGATCGGTGCCGGTGCATTAAGCGCAACGCAGCTGCAGTCAGAAAGATTAAATATCAAAATCGGTGCCGGGGAAGGTATTATCGACAACCTTCAGGTTACAGACCAGTGTACTGCAAAAGTAGGTGTGGGAAATCTGGAACTTGGAAAAACGAATACCGTTTCCAACATTCACAATCTGAATTCTGAAACAGCCATGGGAAACACAGAAATCACAGGCAAACTAACGGGAAATAGCACATTAAAATGTTCTACCGGTAATCTGGATCTGACATTGGCCGGAAGAAAAAGTAATTATAGTTTCAGTACAAATACCACCATGGGAGACATTACCTTCGAAAAGGACTCACAGTCCGAAAACACATCTACTGAGAATTATGGCGATGTAACCCTCAAATGCAGTATGGGCGCCATCACGGTAGATTTTATAAACTAAAAAGAAACTGATAACGATTCATGTACCAGTTCCTTTTCTGTTATTATTTATTGTGCCAATGCAGCCGGTGAAGCTGTCCGTCTCTCTCCGCCTCCAGAAAGCTGTTCTGGCGTAATGCCTCGTACAATACGATCGCAACGGAATTGGAAAGATTCAGCGAACGGATATTATGGTTCATAGGAATGCGGATAGCATTTTTTTCATTGTCCACAAGGATTTCCTCCGGTATACCGGCGCTTTCTTTTCCAAACATAATATAGGCATCCTCCGGATAAGAAACATCAGTATATGTCTGATGCGCCTTTGTCGTGGCCATAAACATATTGCCGGCAGCCTGTGGATTCTTTTCGAGAAAATCCTCGTAACAGTCATAGACTGTGACGTCCAGTTTATCCCAGTAATCCATTCCCGCTCTTTTCAACATTTTATCGCTGATCTGAAACCCCAGAGGCTCGATCAGATGAAGTCTGGAGCCGGTCGCACAGCAGGTACGGCCAATGTTTCCGGTGTTGGCCGGTATCTCCGGCTCAAGAAGTACAATATTTATCATACATTTCCTCTTTTCTAAACAGCCACTCCGATACTACTTTCTATGTCTTTCGATAAACCTCTCTATCCGCTCCAGTGCAACCTTCAGATCATCAATGGAATACGCGTAGGAGATACGAAGGAACCCCTCCCCGCAACGACCAAAGGCAGTACCCGGTACAACTGCTACTTTTTCTTCTTCCAGAAGCTTTGTTGCAAATTCATCCGATGTCATCCCAAACTCCTTAATGCTTGGGAATACATAAAATGCACCAAACGGTTCAAAGCACTTCAGCCCCATATCACGGAACGACTTCATCAGGAAATTTCTCCGCTGATTGTATGCTATTCTCATACGCTCTACATCATCATCCCCGTCACGCACAGCGCTTATGGCTGCATACTGACTCAGGGTAGGTGCACACATAATCGCAAATTGATGAATCTTGAGCATCTGCTTAATGATGGGCTTCGGTCCACAGGCATATCCCAGACGCCATCCGGTCATAGCATAAGACTTGGAAAATCCATTGATCACAATAGTTCTTTCCTTCATACCCGGCAAAGACGCAATGGATACATGGTCTCCGCTGTAGGTCAGCTCAGAATAAATCTCATCTGAGATCACATAAAGATCGTGCTCTCTGACCACCTCTGCAATATCCTCCAGATCCTCTCTGGTCATAATGGCTCCCGTCGGATTGTTAGGAAATGGCATGATCAGAATCTTAGTTTTGTCTGTGATGGCATCCAGAAGCTGCTGCTTCCTTAACTTAAACTCATCCTCTTCCTTTAACTCAATGATCTTTGGCACACCATCTGCCAGAACGATACACGGCTCATAGGATACATAGCTTGGCTGTGGCAGAAGGACCTCATCTCCCGGATCAAGCATGGCACGAAGTGCCCCATCAATGGCCTCACTTCCACCGACTGTCAGATAAATCTCTCCTGCCGGATCATAAGATAACCGGAAACGTCGTTTCAGATAATTGGCAATCTCCTCCTTCAGCTCTTTCAAGCCGGCATTAGAGGTATAAAAGGTTCTTCCCTGCTCCAGGGAATAGATTCCCTCTTCACGAATATGCCATGGTGTATCAAAATCAGGCTCTCCTACACCGAGAGAAATCGCATCCTTCATCTCACTGACGATATCAAAAAATTTACGGATGCCGGAAGGCTCAATACTCTGTACTTTCTTAGATAATGGGTCTCTCATGGGGTAATCAACATCCTTTCTGAATCGTGCTTTTCATCGGTCATGATCAGACCGTGCTCTTTGTATTTCTTAAGTACGAAATATGTCGCGGTACTTGTAATATACTCCAGTGTAGACAGCTTTTCCGTTACAAAACGGGAAACCTCTTTCATGCTCTTTCCCTGAATCACCACAGTCAGGTCAAAACCACCAGACATCAGATAGACACTTTCTACCTCTTCAAACTTATAGATTCGCTCTGCTACTTTATTAAATCCCATATCGCGCTGTGGTGTTACCTTTACCTCGATCAGGGCGGTAACCTTCTCACAATCTGTTTTATCCCAGTTGATCAGGGTCGGATAACCGCAGATCACCTTGTTCTCCTCCATCTCTTTAATCTCATGCTCAATGGTATCCGTTCCTGTATTTAACATCGCAGCCAGATCCTCCGTAGACCGGCGGCTATTCATACTGATCGCATCTAATATCTGTTTCTTGATCATATCAATATCCCTTTCCTTTCATTTGATTCTTATTTCCTACTGATAAATCTTATAAAGCTGATCACTACCTGCCGGTTCCAGAAAACGTGTTTCTTCTCCGCTTCGAATAATACGGTCATTGCCCTCTGTGGCTCTGCCTATAACAGCAGCCGGTATCCCCTGCTCTGCCAGCTCATCCACCAGTTTGTTACCGTGCGGTGTCCCGATCAGCATACTTCCGCTGGAGATCAGCATGTATGGATTGATATCGTAAAACTCGCACAGCTCAATGGTTTCCTGCCGGATCGGTATCTTGTCCAGATCAGCGATGATCCCTACGCCGGATGCCTCTCCTACTTCCCACAATGCACCGAATATGCCACCCTCGGTAACATCGTGCATTGCTGTGACACCGGCATTTACCGCGACTGCAGCCTCCGGTACCACCGAAATATAATCTCTCATAGCCGCTGCCGCATCGATGATCTGCTCCGGTATCCGTGTCAGCAGCTCCTCCCGCTTCTCCTCTGCAATAATGGAAGTGCCTTCCAGCCCTGCCCATTTCGTCATAACAAGGTCATCATCCGGCCGAAGCCCTCCTGTAGAAACAAGCTTATCTTTTTTTACTTTTCCAACTCCGGTTACTGTAATAACCGGCCGGTTGACAACATCTGAAATCTCTGTATGACCGCCCATTACTTCAATATGAAGACGATTTGCAGCCAATATGATCTCCTCCATAAGATCGTGCAGCTTTTTCTCACGGGTCCGTGGCGGCAGGATCACGCATGTAAGGATTCCCACAGGCTCTGCACCACTGGAAGCCAGATCATTGGCAGTAATATGTACCGCCAGTGTTCCCATCCCCTTGGATGCCCCTGTAATTGGGTCTGCCGAAAAAACAAGCACCTCATCCTCCGCTGTCTCGATGGCAGAGCAGTCCTCACCCACACCCGGATGCAGTAATACCTCCGGACGAAGATGCTTGATCTGTTTAAACACTGCTCTTTTCAGTACGTTCTCAGGTACCTTTCCTATCTCCATAATAATCTTACATTCCTTTCCCCGTCCGCAGACTTTGAACTGCAGACCTTCTATACTTTCGTCATCCTTCAGTCCTGTATCTTAAATCCTGTTTTTATCTTGCAACAGCCTTTCCACCGGTACTCTCCAATGTCTTCGCTGTATTTTTTTTGTTGGTATTTTCTGTAGTATTTTTGTTTGTCGTTGTATTGGTCGTATTTTTCCCGGTACTGTTTCCTGATGTACCGGAAGTATTTTTCTTTGTATTGCTGCCGGATGATTTGCTTCCACTGCTTTGTGAACCTGTCGCAGATTTTGGACTGGCACTGGAGGTATCCTTTTTCTTTGATTTATCCGACGGAGATGAACTTGCTGCCGGACTTGCGGATCCCGGTGCCGGTGTTGCCGGCTGCTTTCCTACTGTCACATACTGTGGAGAAGCATTATATGCGCTGGTATTGACCTGTACCTTATCGGTCTGTACCCCATTAACCTTGATGATCTTCCAGAGCTTTGCTTTATAACCTACATGGGCGGACTGTGTCACAGAACGATAGCTTGCCGGCAGGTCAGGATCCTCTGTTACAACTTCTTCCCCCGGTTCAATCGTATCCGTGATCTCAGACTCAAAAGAAATCTCTCTCCCAGGCTCTCTGGTTTCATGACCGTACACACGGAAGGACAAAATCCCACCGGATGCACTTCCCATAATATAAATAGGAAAATCTGTATTATTTTTAAATTTGAAATCCTTATAATCTCCGGAGATCGCCGCATCCCGTGAAACCGGAACATATGCGACAACCATGGAATGAGGCGACCGTTCAACCACCTTAAGCTCCGCATTCAGTACGGCATTGTAAAGTGTCGTTGAGACCTGACAAACTCCTCCGCCAATACCGGAAACAACCTTACCGCTGGAATACTCCGGTGCTGATTTGTAGCCATTGGCTTCTGTTCTGTCCTTGATCACCTTGATCGTGGAAAATGTCTCTCCCGGTGCCAGCACGGTTCCATTGATCCTGCCTGCTGCCGTGGCAACATTACTGGAACGCTCTACCTGGTACGTTGCATAGGTAGTAGAATATTTACCAAGAAGATCCGTACACTGGGATGCTTCCTCCTGTGTAAACTTCGGCTGTGTCACCTGAACATCTGCGTTTACCTCTATGGTATCCTTTTCTGCTGCTTTCTTGTCTAAAAGTGCCTTCTTAATGGCATCAGAGGTATTCTCAACCTGTACCTCCATACCTTCCCTTGATCGCGTCGCCTTTAACGCACCGTTTTTAAATTTCAAACGAGAATCCTTTGCTTTAATATCATATGCAGAACACTTTGTCTCTACAAAACTCTTTAACGTATCTTCATCAATCTCCGGCTCCAGTGCAACATCCTTCTCGCCCTTCTCAGCTTTACGGATCTCCTGAAGCTTCTCCCAGAGATTTCCCTTCTTTCCGATCTGAAGCGCTTCTCCGGCGTAATCCTTCTCCGGGATCGTCAATCCAGCCTCCTGCGCTGTGGCTTCTACCAGATAGTCCTGCACCGAAACCACCAGACTCTGCTGCTGTCTGTCCGCAATATAGGTCTCAACCTTCTTCTGCGCCTGCTCCTTCGTAAGTCCTCCCACATCAATGGAACAGATGGATACCCCATCACAAATCTGTGTTTTATTACCAAAATTATCCTTTGCAAACAGTGTTACAATACCTGCAATCGCAACTACTGCAATACAGCCTGCCACAAAAATTGCCGTCAATGCTTTGTTTCTTTTCATAATGTCGTCTCTTCCTTATTTTTGCTTATTACATTATTTTAATCATATTACAGGCAAATCGCAAGTCAAAGATTTTCCCCGTATTTGACAATTTTTCGTACATTATGTATATTGAAAAAGGGCAAAACCAGCATTTTCTTATACACTGAAAAAAGCAGATGAAATACATCTGCTCATTTATCGATGAAAACAATTAACCTAAGTATCCGAGAACCATAGGAAGGACCATGGCAATAATAAGTAATATACAGATAACCATCGCAATTCTCTGCTGATTTTTTTTGTTAAAAAAGTTCATACGGCACTCCTTTCTTTGGCACTTTTACATAGCTTATCCCATACAGGAGGATGATATCTTATGCCAATTATACTCATATTCTTTATTCTATTCATAATCTGGGTCAACGTCAAGACCAAACGCGGAGCTACAGACAACTCTAAATGGGACACCTCTTACTGGGAAAAGGAACGGGAGGCCAATTTTGTCCGCAAAAAGGATATCAGCAATCTGGATTATATTACCATTTCTGAGGATGAACTTCCCTTTTCCGATACTGCCGGGGGAGAAGAAAAATACCGGCAGGATGAAGTACGCCGCACACTATCATGTAAAATCCTTAATCTCTCCGGCATGAGTAACGCAGATATCAAGCTTGCATACGGCACAGCCAACTTTCCGGAGCTTTCCATGTATGATCAGAATTATATCCTGTTGATTCGTAATCTGGGGCTGTGGGGCAGTTACCTTCACCATAATTGCGAGGGGCAGGATACCCGCGCCAAAATCATTCTGGAACGTGCCCTTTCGCTTGGCAGCGATATTAAGGATACCTATGTCTCACTGGCAGAAATTTATCTCGCCGAGCATCATCCGGAAAAGGTTCAGGAGCTGATCCGTCAGGTAGAGGCTTCTGATTTTGACTTAAAAGACTCTCTGCTCCGGGCCCTTAATGAACTTCTCCCGGACTAAAACAATCCCTTATACGGATTATCCCTTGCTTCAGTCCATTCTTCGATCCGTTCATCATAGATCTGACAAAGCCAGTCGTAGGCCTCGTCCAGTCCATCCTCTGTATAAACAAACTCCTTTACAGTCTTTTTCTTGTCAGGTGTTTTTTCAAAACAAAACGGCTCCGGCCAGATCGTCACACGAAGCACCGGTTCCGCCTCTTCCTGCTCCGGATCTTTATACTGCTCCAGCTGATAACGCATTCCCTGAAAGCTCGCCTTTAACACGGCTTTCTTATTGTAAAAGGACTTAATATCATAAATCGATTTTCTACTGTTCATTTCTCACTATGCCTTTCCTGTATTCAAGACCAAAGCAGGCAAACCCGCTTCAACTTTCAGCGTTTTCTGTAAAACAAAAATCCCATAAAAGACATCTCTGTCATTTATGGGATCGGTTAGCAGGGGTGGAAGGAATCGAACCCTCCTCTGGAGTTTTGGAGACTCTTATTCTACCGATGAACTACACCCCTGAATCGTAGTGGCAAATTCACACTGCCTGTCTAGTATACTATTCCATTTTGGTTTTGTCAAGAGATATTTTACAAAACTGCTGTAAAATGATAAGATATAATTATATTTACAGATACTCAGGAGGAATCTATGAAAATAAAGTGCACAAACTGCGGAAAGCGTTTTGATTACGATCTCTATGCCGGTCTCTGCCCACACTGTGGCGTTTATATGCGGCCGGATTCCACCGGTCATATGCAGGAACCTGTCTCTGCTCCCAGACCACATTCTACAGAACGACCTCATAGAAATACTTCTACGTCGATTTCCCCGGAATCTGTTTCCCAGAAACAACAGCATACGAAACAACGAACACTGCAAAACACCGCAACTCCGATCCAGCGTTTCCGCAGCAGCCGGGTGGTAACCATTATTTTGGTACTGATCCTTGCGCTGGCCATTATTGTTCCATACAGTTACGCTACATATGTTTTCCATGACAAGAAACAGGAGCTGATCCTGACAGACCCGTCGATCTGTGAAAACCTCAAGGGTTCGGAGACTTTTACGATCCCAGCGGAAAACGGGGACTTTAAAATTTCTATGACCGCGGTCACCCGTGACACAGACAAAACCTTTGAAACACCGGATGGCTATGAAATCCTGACGGTCCGGTATCACGTCGATATTCCATCCGGGGTTTTAGATATTTATCCGGGGCAGGCAAAGGAGAATCACCTTTTTACCAACTGGATGTACGGCACCGTCCTGTCCTATGGCGTCACCAAAAGCGGCCGTTACGTCAAACCCATTTCGGAATATGATCTGAGCCGCGTCAAAAATCTGGAAGAAAATGAACGGGAGAAAAAAGGCATCGGAGATACCATTGATTCTCAGGATGGATTCCTTTATTTTATGGTAAAGAAAAATGATTTTAAGGGGATATTGGTCAATCAGATGAATCCCGATACGGATGCATTAGTGGCCTCTTATCTCATCACAGGAATTAAACAAAAAAAATAATCTTTATTACATTCACATCAAAGGAGGCACTTTATGAAAGGGGTAACTTTCCTCATTGAAAAGCTTGTAACGACAACCTATAAAAAGCTGGGAATCAATGGAATATTGCTTTTGCTTATTTTCATTGCGATTCCTGCCAGCCTTTTCTATACAGATTATAACGGACCGGATTATCATTTTACGACAAATTACACGTTAAAGGCTGTCACAGAACCGGAAAAAGTGGCTGAAAAGGATGTTCCTCCGGCGATCGACCGTTTTGCCGATGATTACTATACGGTATCTCTGCAGATCGACAACTATTACTCTAAGGAGCTTAATCTGCCTTATCTCTCTGCATTTCAGGAGGATGAGGATAATTTTATCTCGTTTCGTGATTATGATTATTATGATGACATCAAGGGCTACGATGTAATTTCCCCTGACACCTGTATCCCTGCCGGAACCGGAATCACACTTCCATATTATTTCTCCGGCTATGAGCTGACGGATACGGAGCTTACGATCCGCCCATATGAGGATCAAGAGGTGAACGAGGGAAATACTGTTTTACTGAAATTAGACTAAAACAATATAAAAAATAATTTGTATCATTGTTCTCTCTTTTCTTTATTTTATATGATAGCAGAAAAGCGCACTCCCCTGCTGCCCTTTTCTGTCCGCCTGGATCACAAAGGTTGTGTCATCCTTCCAGCTAATGGCATTTTCATCATAGCTTGTGAGATTCTCCCTGTCAATCAGATATAATTTTTTCTTTGGGATATCAAGTACACCGATTTTTCTCACACACCTCTCTGTAAATTTTCCGAAAAAAAGAAGTTTATCTCCGGAATCATTCACCAGCACAGATCCCATTTCCAGATTTCCGTCAAATTTCTCGATCTCTGTGCGTTTCCCCGTTAATTCATCTACCAGATAAACCTTTTTCCTCTGCTCCAACAGATCATATCTTCCCCCGGTAAATGCCACTCTGTCACTGTCATCTTCCTTCGGATCCTCTGACCAGATCCGAACGTGATAATACAATTCCTGCTGCTTCCCCGTTTGCAGGTCAAGACGATAACAATCATAATAATCCTGTATTTCATTTTCAGCCGCCAAACCTCCATCCGCATCCCCACTGTCTTTGTGCTGTTCCGTCGATATCGTTCCAAATATTACAGAATGCTCCAGTCCTCGAACAAAACAGATATCGTCCATCTTTGTCAGCTTTTCCATAGACACGGCTGTATGATCCATCATATCGATCAGATAATATACTGCATCCTTCTGTGTATCCCCCACAAGCACACAGCAAAGGTGATCTGACAACTTTCCCCAGTTTGTCACCACATGATATTTCTGCAGGCTCTTGTTTCTGATCATGATGTCACCAAAAACGTCCGTAAGCTTTTTGGTGTTTACGTTATATTTTAACGGATAAGAATACGGCTCCATCTGCGACTCCGCCGATGCAGTAACCCAATATTCTCCGTCATCATCCTGTGACAGAGAAAAGGTATACTGTCCGTTATCTGGTACATCGTTTTCCTGAGTCAGGTTATAGATATACTGATTTCCCTGATCCGATATCATATCCGCATTGATCCATCCGGTATGCTTTTTCCAGTGAAGCTTCCGTTTGATATGACGAATATTCGAAATCGGCACGATGGCATTTCCTTTGATGGAAAAATAAGATTCTTTCCCCTGTTCTGTCGAAATATAAATATCCTGATACGGCTCTACATAATGGTTCGCCGTTATATACTGTGCTTCCAATATATTCTCAATTTCTTTGACTTCAGAGATTTCAATCCCTTCTTGTTTCTTTTTTGATCCGCGTTGTCCGGGAGAAGTATTCTTTTCCTTGATCTGTTCTCTGGTGGTAACCGGCACAATGGAAATGATCCATTTGCGAAACTGTGCATTTACCCGGTACGCTGTCGAAAATAACAAAATCATAAGAGCCGCTGCTGCAATCCACCGCCATGGAGAAATACGTTTTGAAGTACCGGAAAATTCCAGACTTTCTTCGATAAAACATTCTTTAATCTCTCCATAAGCGTGTAATATCACTTCCTTTTCTGTCATTTACCGTAGCCCCCTCTCCTCAAATACTCTCTGAGTTTCCGGTTTTCTCTCCGCAGGATCGTTTTCACGGAATTGATATTCATATTCAGATCAGACGCAATCTCTGCAATGGAATCGCCAAAGAAATACCGCCTTACCAAAATGACTCTTTTGTTGACCGGCAATTTACTAAGAAAGCGGTTTATTTCTATCGTCAGCTCCTCCCATTCTATATTTTCTGAAAAGTTCGGCATAACGGAAAAGGTCTCTTCCAGTTCCTCAAAGGATACCGTGTTTTTTTCGTCTCTCCTGGCGGCTCTTTTGTGATCCAGCCGGTTCAATGAAATATTTCTGGTAATCTTACAGACAAATGCCCTGAAATAATGGGGGCGTTCCTCCGGTATCCGGTTCCATACTGCCAGATAAGTATCCTGAACACATTCTTCGGAATCCTCTCTGGAATGCAATATATTATCGGCAATATGACTGCACAATTTATGATATTTCTTTTTCGTCTCCAGGATAGCCGTCTCCGAACGATGCCAATATAATTCTATAATGTCGGAATCTTCCATGTATTTTCTCCTTTCCTGCTCTGTCCTATAAGTAGGATTTTACGACGGAAAAGTTTCAATTTTATTGTCCACATGAGGAGGTTTTTGCAGCAAGATCTGACAACAGAATACCGTCACGACAAAAGCGCAAATTACAAAATACAATACATTTAACCTCAATGTCCCGCTGGCCATACTCTGAGAATTCTCTTGAATGACATGAATCGTAGAGAAAATGCTCTTCAAGTTCGAACAGATCGCATACGCAGACACACCGTAAATCAATATTCCTCCCCAGATTCTGCCATGTTTTCTGTAAAAATAAAGCCCGGCTCCTACCGCCCCAATGAAGTATACTGATATTTTGATCAAACAATCGAGCAAAATATATATGTATGCCTCCGGATTAGGACAGTTTCCATTAAAAATACCGTTTTCCTTAAGATTTCCCAGCAGATAAATTGTCAGACCCGCAATAATGATCATATATAAGACTGCCATCACCCTGTTTATAATATTCTTTTCTTTTGATTTTTCATAAACATCCGTTGTCTTTTCTTCCTCTGCTGTCATCTCCTTCTGCTCATCAGGATGAGGTTCCATTGACAGCAATTCATCCACACTCACCTCCAGCTCTACCGATATCTTTTTTAAAGTCTCCAGATCAGGATAACGGTTTCCACTCTCCCATCGGGACACAGTCTGGCGTGTGACATAAAGCTTTTCTGCAAGAGTCTGTTGTGTATACCCCTTCGCAATTCTTACTTCCCGCAGTTTTTGACCGAACTCCTCCATAATTGAAACTTACCTGTCCTTTCAAATTATTTCTTTGATTTGATGATGTTGGGATCAAAAGGTAATTTGACCCTTGCATCATTATTCTATATCGTTCTAAATATGCCAAGCACCATCCTTAAAAAGCCTGTTACCATTCCGGTAACAGGCTTTTTTATGGGCTTTCGCCCTAATAAATATGATCTCAAACGGACGTCAGCCCAATCATTATTTTATTTCTGCATGCAGACTCTGAATACTCTTAATGTCACAGCTTTCATGCTTCTTCAGATATGAGATACCCTCAACAGCCGCTCTGGCTGCTGCCACTGTGGTCATATAAGGAGTCCTTGTCTTAATGGCTGCCTTACGCAGATAGCTGTCATCGTTGATGCTGTCCTTACCCACAGGAGAATTGATGATCAGATCGAAATCCCCGTTTGTAATGGCATCCAACACATTTGGTCTGCCCTCGGAAAGCTTGTTGATCTTCTCTGCCGGTACACCTGCCTCTGTGATAAGCTCATAGGTATTGCCCGTAGCAACAATCTCAAAACCATTTTCATGGAATGCTTTTGCTACGTCCACAATCTCTGCCTTATCCTTGCGGTTTACAGAGATCAATACCTTACCTGACATCGGAAGCTTAGAGCCGACACCCTCCTGTGCCTTTAAGAATGCCTCTCCGTAAGAAGGAGAAAGGCCAAGCACTTCTCCGGTAGAACGCATCTCCGGTCCGAGGATCGGATCAACCTCCTGGAACATATTAAATGGGAAGGCTGCTTCTTTCACACCATAATATGGAATCTTGCTTTCCTTCAGGAATGGAACCGGTGAAGGTCTTCCTGTGAGCTCTGAGGTTATGATATCTGTTGCCAACGGCACCATTCTCACATTACATACCTTGGAAACCAGAGGAACCGTTCTGGACGCTCTTGGGTTCGCCTCCAATACATAAACAGTTCCATTCTCAATGGCATACTGCATATTCATCAGGCCACGCACATGCATTTCCTCTGCGATCTTTCTAGTGTAATCCTTAATCGTTGCAATATTTTCTGCAGAAATGTGAACCGATGGAATAATACAAGCGGAATCTCCGGAATGAACACCCGCCAGCTCCACATGCTCCATAACCGCCGGAACAAATGCATGCTCTCCGTCACTGATGGCATCTGCCTCACACTCCAGTGCGTGATTTAAGAAGCGGTCAATGAGGATCGGACGATCCGGTGTCACACCGACGGCTGCTTTCATGTAATCTCCCATAGACTCATCATCATATACGACTTCCATACCACGGCCGCCCAATACATAGGATGGACGTACCATAACCGGATATCCGATCTGGTTTGCAATAGCGACTGCTTCCTCAACATTCGTTGCCATACCGGCTTCCGGCATAGGGATCTCCAGCTTATCCATCATGGCGCGGAACAGATCTCTGTCCTCTGCCAGATCAATGACCTCCGGAGATGTACCCAGAATCTTTACTCCGTTTTTCTCAAGCTCTGCTGCCAGATTTAAAGGAGTCTGTCCACCAAACTGTGCGATCACGCCCAGCGGCTTTTCCTTTTTGTAAATTGCCAGAACATCCTCCAGAGTCAGAGGCTCAAAATAAAGCTTGTCAGAAGTATCATAATCGGTAGAAACCGTTTCCGGATTGCAGTTTACAATAATTGTCTCAAATCCAAGCTTTTTCAAAGCCAGTGCTGCATGTACACAGCAGTAATCAAACTCAATACCCTGACCAATCCGGTTTGGGCCACCACCCAGAATCATAATCTTTTTGTTATCTGATACCTTTGATTCATCCTTTGCATTGTAGGTGGAATAATAATATGCACTATCCTGTGTACCGGATACATGAACACCTTCCCATGCCTCCTCACAGCCAAGTGCGATACGCTTATTGCGGATATCCTCCTCAGAGACCTCCAGGATCTGGCTCAGATATTTGTCAGAGAAACCGTCCTTCTTTGCCCGGATCAGTGCGTCATCTGCCGGAAGCTTGCCCTTGCCTGCCGCAAGCAATGCTTCCTCTTCCTCCACCAATTCCTTCATCTGCTCGATAAAGTACGCTTTTACCTTTGTAATCTCAAAAATCTCGTCAACTGTTGCACCTTTTCTAAGGGCCTCATACATCACAAAATGACGTTCAGACGACGGTGTGATCAGTTTCTTTAACAGTTCTTCCTTTGTCAGACTATCAAAATTTTTGGCGTGTCCTAAGCCGTACCGTCCCGTCTCCAAAGAACGGATTGCCTTCTGGAAAGCCTCCTTGTAATTCTTACCGATGCTCATCACTTCGCCGACTGCACGCATCTGGGTTCCCAGCTTGTCCTCTACGCCTTTAAACTTCTCAAACGCCCATCGTGCAAACTTGATTACCACATAATCTCCGTCCGGAACATATTTGTCCAGAGTTCCGTATTTTCCACATGGAATATCCTTTAAGATAAGTCCGCATGCAAGCATTGCGGATACCAATGCAATCGGAAAACCGGTTGCCTTCGAAGCCAATGCCGAAGAACGGGACGTTCTCGGATTGATTTCTATTACAACAATACGGTCAGAAACAGGATCATGAGCAAACTGTACATTGGTTCCACCCACAACCTGAACCCGGTCTACAATGGCATATGCCTGTTCCTGCAGTCTCTTCTGTGTCTCCTCTGAAATTGTCAGCATCGGAGCCGAACAAAAAGAATCACCGGTATGCACACCCAGCGGATCAATATTTTCAATGAAGCAGACCGTGATCATATTTCCTTCCACATCACGAACGACCTCCAGCTCCAGCTCTTCCCAGCCCAGGATAGACTCCTCAACGAGCACCTGGCCTACCAGGCTGGCCTGAAGACCTCTTGCACATACGGTTTTTAACTCATCCTTATTGTAAACAAGTCCGCCACCGGCACCGCCCATGGTGTAAGCAGGACGAAGAACGACCGGATATCCCAGCTCATCTGCAATCGCAAGAGCCTCATCCACAGAATATGCCACCTGGCTTCGTGCCATCTCAATGCCGAGCTCATCCATGGTGTTCTTAAACTCGATACGATCCTCACCACGCTCAATGGCATCAGCCTGAACACCAATAACCTGAACATTGTATTTGTCCAAAATCCCCTCTTTATATAACTCAGAGCACAGGTTCAAACCGGACTGACCTCCCAGGTTCGGAAGAACCGCATCCGGACGTTCCTTCGCAATGATCTGCTCCAGACGCTCCACATTCAACGGCTCGATATATGTAACATCTGCTGTCTCCGGGTCTGTCATAATCGTTGCCGGATTGGAATTTACCAGCACGATCTCGTATCCTAATTTCTTAAGTGCTTTGCAGGCCTGTGTTCCGGAATAGTCAAACTCGCACGCCTGACCGATCACGATAGGACCGGAACCAATGATCAAAACCTTATTAATGTCGTCTCTTTTTGGCATAAATAATCTCCTTCATTTTGTAATTAAATGGATTGCATCCTTAAAGCTCAGCATATCACAAATCCACAGGAAAAGCTATCCCATTTCTTTTATTTATGCCCGTATTTATTTCTCCTCAGATAATATCAGGAATCCCTCTTCGCAGATTCATATTTAAACTCATAATCACCGATGGTTACTTGATCCAGATCCTCCGGCATGATCCATGTATCAAAGGTGCCTATTATTTTAAAAGACCATGTCCCATCCTTATGAAGCACCGGTGCGCTGCTTCCGTCGAATGCAATTTTATCTCCATTTTTTAAATACAAAGAAGCATTTTCTTCCACCCCTTTGATAATTTTGTTTCCATTAAATTTCTCCTGGGAAGTGACTTCCAGATAATATCCCATCGGTGAAATACTACATTCCTTCAGGATCGCTTTTTCTTTTCCAAACTGCAGCTCCTGCTCTTGTGCAAGATCCACTGAAGAATCTTTGCAATCTGCCATCACATCAAACGTCCATTTTCCCTGAATGTCAACCTGGGACATGTCATCCCCAAACCATAATTTAAGATCTGATATGGTGATCTGCAGATGCTTTCCTATCTGTTCATCATAATTAAAAATGGTATAATATCTGATATTATAACGATTCCATTCCTGCTTCAAACAGTCTTGACTTCCACTGGTCCACAGCTTTCCCCCAGTGCCCAGACAGTCATCCTCCACAAATTCTGCTCCGGTACACTTCCGTCCCTTTTGATCCAGCATACTCCCATCGGACTTTTCTATTTTATAAACAATACCTACATGTCTTGCGTCGCGCATAATGCCTTCGGCTGTAATCTTAATTCCTGCATTTTGAGAAGTAATGTCCAATACTTTTCCCATTTTACCTGCCATCTGAATTTCTTTTTCTGAATGGATACCAAACAGATTTTTTATTCCTTCCGGGAGCTGTCCATTCGCTGCAGCAATCCCGGCGCTTCCTGCTCCCAGAATCAGCACAACACAGGCACAGGCTTTTACAAGGGTGGCCCATTTTGTGTTATTCTGCTTCTTTCGCACCTTTATCTCATTCAATACATTCTTTTTGATCCGCTTTGTTTCCAGTTCTGATAATTCTTGCTCTTTATATTCCCTCAGATCAACAGATACCTCATTTAATAATTCATATAATTTATTCATTATAATCCCTCTTTTCTGATCAGAAACGTTTTCACACTGACCCATTTTTTGGACATCAATATTTTTCGATTTGTTCTTTTTTTCTGGCACGCAATTTCTTTTTTGCTCTGGAAAGTCTGTTATAAATAACAGACTTTCTCAATTTCGCTGACTGACTGATTTCTGCTACCGATTCCTCTTCTACATATAAACGCAGAAACAAATCTCTGTCCCGCTTCGATAAACATGATAATAATGCCTCCATCTCCTCTGATATTTCATCTGCGTCTGCCACGACAGGCAGTTTTGATTCCATTATACGATCACACTCTGCCGTTTCGAGCGATACTTCCATCTGTTCCTTTTGATATTTTCTCAGGTAATCAATCGCTTTATATTTTGCAATCGCCGCGATCCAGTTTTTGAAGCTGTTCTTTTCCGGCTGAAAGGAATCTATATGATCCCATATTGCCAGCAAAACATCATTCATGCATTCCTCCTGATAGCTCTGCATACGAAACAGACTTTTGGAGATCACTGCTTTTAAAAGTCCCCCGTATTCATCAATCACATAAAGCAGTGCTTTTTCATTATGCTTCTGTAATTGATCCATATAATTTTCTTCGTTTATCTTCATATCGTTTCCTCACCAACAGACAATTTATCCGGATATTTGTGTTACACTTATTACTACGGATAAAAATACGGAAATCTATCAAAAAAGACTGCCCACACATATTTTTGTGCGGGCAGTCTTGCATTGCATTATGCTATACCAACAACGCATAATATTCCCACGGCCAGATCACCTGATCGAAACAATTTTCCATATACTCCCAGATATCGTCATCCGCATATCCCATCATCCGAAAAATAACACATACACTTTCCCTTAATTTTTCATAGGTTATCTCCCCTTTGTACCCATGCAAAAATAACACCTGCAAAAGTACGGCATACTCCATTGCCATCCATTCTAATTTTACGAGGATATCCTGCACCTGCTCTGTGCCCGGTGTAATAACAGCCGATGACATTTCTTCCGCAAACAGTTTCCTCAGATGTTGTTTCCATTGCGCAAGCTTTGGCAGAAACTTATTCCAGCATTCTGTTTTCTGACAATCCAGATCCTCCGCCTCTTTTGCAAGGGGCACCAGAAAATCTGCATAAATATTTTGTTTCCGATATATCTCAGAAATATCTAAAAACAATAAATTATATTCTTCCAGACGGTCTTCTGTCATTTGATCGTTCGCTCCAATGGCTTCCCTAATTTTCTGAAGATCCGTTATATTTTTATAATGTAAAAATTCCTTCTCAAGAACTCCCTTCTGCTCTAATTCGTAAAGATCCAATGCGATCAAAAAACAAATTTCCAATGCCGTATTTAATGGAAGCTGCTTGTCATTTACAATTTCCAAAAACCAATTTCTGATTTTAAACAACACCGGATTTAATTCACAAATTTCTTCATTTTGGGACGTTTCTTTCACTTTCTGTCCACAAATTTTCTGTGTCTGAGTTTTCTTTTCCTTAATTTCTTTTTCCAAAATATGAAAGTCATCCTGCTCCCACATCAGATCCAGTACCGCCGGGCATCCGGGAGTCAGACACTGTTCTATTCTGTCATTATACCTGTGCTCTTCTCTCGGAAAAGTCTGACAGGTATGAGAAATTGCCTGTTCGCCATGGCTTAATACAATTTTACACAATTTTTCCTCATTGAGAAATGGACACATGCCATCTTTATTTAACCGGATAATGTGTCCTTCTTCAACCTCTTTCACATGCTTTTTCCAGTCCTCCTGCCAATGAAAAAGCGTCTCGTCATCCACCGCAATACGCCACTGCATACAACATGTCATAGGACATGCCGATGCGGTACACTGAAATTTATCATAATAATCCGGCTGGCATAATTTCATCTTTTCTTTCTCACTTTCCCTGCAGTTTCACATTAAAGTTTTCTACTCTCTTATCGCTCAACAATGCCTTCGTTGTAAAAACGAGTGATTGCCGCCTGTGCTGTCTCAGACTCATGCTTCTTACGAAACCGTTCCCGGTCTTCCAAAATCGCAAGCATTTCATCGACTACCATCTCGATGCTGGGATCTGTGATCCGGTACAAATAACCCAGCATTCTTGTTGCGGTATAGTCTGTCGTCATATATTTGTACGCAATCTCACGGCATAACTCTTCCGGAAATTTCTTATCAAGCAGTGCCTGATATACCTCCTCACTGCGGAAGGATTTTTTATTCTTTCTCTCCATAAAATCGTCACTCCTGATACAATAAAAATTAGAAAGTTTTGTTAATGATTCGCTGTACTAATATATATATTATTTAAAAATCATCTGCATATAGTTATAAAGATAAATCTCTACACTGCTCTCATCATGTCCCGTCCCATCAAGCAGCTGCCAGACATGATCTACTTTATTCTTATTTAACAGATCATGCAGCTGCGACGGTGTATCACCAACAGCACCATCTTCTCTGGCCCCTGCCAGATATAGCAAATATGGAGATCCATTGTTTTTATCAAATTTCAGCTCATCATCTTTCAGCTGGCCCGGATGCTGTGATGTATCTGTACCTGAAACCAATCCGGGTGCCGGACATACCGCTCCCACATAACCAAATTGTTCCGGATGCTGAATGCCAATATATAACGCTTCCCTGCCTCCCATAGAAAATCCCGCAATGGCTGTATTTTCTGTACCTTTTGAGATGGAAAAGGTCTTTTCCACAAATGGCATAACGTTCTCTTCCAGATCATTAATAAAATTGTCATATGCCAGCCAGTTTTCATCATCATAATAGCCGTGCAACAGATAAAGTACCGGGTATGTTTTTTCTTTATCATAATAAGCCGGCAAAAGTACATTCATTTTTGTCTTTCTTCCTGCCGTCCGGGAGTAATAGGATTTTGTAACCCATTTTCCATAATCGGTATTTGTGTCCCTCTTTTTCATCTTCTCCGGAAATTTTTCACTTAAAATACTTTGTGCCCATTTCATCTGATAGCCCTCTGCCTTTTCAAAAAATTGCGGCAATCCATTATATATCATTGTACATACCGTATTGACATCATGACCGCCATCTTTCCATACACCATAATAAAAATTTCCATTTGAAAAATCCTCCGTATAACGGAACATTTTACTTTGTTTTTTTATCTCTTTCATCGCAGATGTCATCCCATCATGAGCAATATCCGTGTATTTTTTTCTGCCTTATCTGTCCTTTTATTCTGATCTGCGGTACAACCACACAACACGATGCATCCGCATAATGCCATGATCAGTATCCGGTTTAGAATATTTTTTCGGTTCATTTTATCCTCCTTGGAACATCAACGATCTGACGCTGTCCATTCTGAACGACCACTACCTTTTCGTCACCTTTCCATCGAACGGAATCAACCTCGCTTGACTTGATCTTTTGACTTTTCACTTTGAGGTATTTATCCCCTCTTTTTTCTAAAATAACGACTTGAAGACGCTGCGTTTCCGAATCATCCGCATACTGTCCAACAACCATCGCAATGTCATTACTTTTATGGTTCAGAACAATATCCAAAATACTCTGATTCTTTTTTGTTTGGTACACCATTTTATCTTTATAATTAACAATCTTATCCCTGCCTAAATTCCGCGGAGCAGATTCTACATAAACAAAGGATTTCAAGGTGTCACCAAACGAGTATTTTGAACAATTTTTTTCCATGATCAATTTCTTCGTTGATACATCATAAACACTCGCACACCCTATATATGGGCTGACATGGGAATACACAATGATTGTCTGATCGTCAAACCATTCTATCGACATAATCCCTGATGCTAAATGGGGCTCCACCAAAATCTTTTTTACTTTGTCTGTCTTTCGGTCCTGAATATACACAACATTGCTCTCATCTTCACGAACATACGCCGTATAACTTTTCTCTGTAGATTTCGCCGACAATACATATTGTGACTCAGATTTTTTCATCTGGGTTACATAGGCTGCGTTCGTTTTGCCGGTTGTGTTTTTGCCTGTAACCGGCGTTGTTGCTGCTAAAATAATACAAATACCCGTTATTGTATATATGATGTTCTTTTTCATATTTTCTCCTGTGTTTCGCTTTGCTATTTTTAATATCACTTAACTATGAATATGAAGTTTTGATGTTTTCTATCAAAATCCTCACTTTTATGCCGCCTCATTGTAATCTAAGATAAAAATTTTGCTGGCAATATGCTCTAATTTTTCTAAAATATCATCAATTTTTTGAAGCACAGATGCTTTATAGCATGGTACATTTTCAATAATGTAACAAATTTCAACATCTCTTATTTATAAAAAAGAGGCCGGCAATATGTCAATTTTCTTTCATTATCATATGTTTTTGTTACTGTTTTTTTCCTGAATAACATCTCTCTGATCACCTTCATCCTATTGATAATTTTGTGCCTGTGCATTCCACATCATCGCATATATTCCATCGTGATCCATTAACTCTTCATGCGTTCCCTGCTCCTGCACCTGTCCGTCTTTTAGTACAATGATTCGTTCACAAAACCGGCAGCTTGACATTCTATGGGATATGTAAACGGCCATTCTATCCTGGATCAAACGATCAAAGCCTGAATAAATCTCATACTCCGCCATAGGATCTAATGCACTGGTTGGTTCATCCAGAATAATGAATGGTGCATTCTTATACAATGCTCGCGCAATTGCAATTTTTTGTGCTTCTCCCCCGGAAACCTCAACACCTTTTATACCAACATTATACAATGGATTATGGATTCCCTGTTTCATTTTCCGGACACGTTCCCATATACCGGATTTCTGCAAAACCTGTTCTATTTTCTGATCATCATACTCTTCACTTGCCGCAACATTTTCTGCCACCGTCATAGCGAACAGCTTGAAATCCTGAAATACCACACCAAACATTGCCAGATATTCTTCATAATCGTATTCACGAATATCCATACCATTTAACAAAATACGTCCCTGCGTCGGTTCATACAGCCTGCATAACAGCAGGATCAAGGTTGTTTTTCCTGCACCGTTTGGACCTACCAGAGCAATTTTTTCTCCATAATGAAATGTAAGATTAATATGCCTCAGACTATCCTTTTGGCATCCGGGATATCGAAAACTTACATCCTCGAAAGTAATCACCAGCTTCTGTGGTTTCAGATCTTCAGTAGACTGATCCCCTGCCTTTTTGTGATCCGGCAGCTGCAGATATTCGTAATAATGATGCAAATACTGCATATTGAGCAGTACCGTTTCAAAATGATCCACCATATATTGGCAGGCTCCTCCCAGTGCTGTCAGTGCCGAAACATATTTGACTACTTCCGCTCCTGTGATCATTCCATTGACACCCCTGACACCGATCACCGTATAGGAAATCACCAGAAGCAGTGCCTGAACGATCAGATAACGAATCCGGATCTTTTCCTGAATATCCAGCTTTCGATCCTGAATATCGCATTTTTCATTCCACACTCCGGTCATATCACGAAGCAGCAAATCCTTTAAAGCATATAAACGAATTTCTTTCCCTGTCGTATATTTGCTGAGAATTTCCCGGTAAAAATAGTCATCCTTACGAATCGCATCCAGACTTTCCTCATAAATTTCGTACTGCCTTTTGTTACCCCGCTTGGATATCCACATAAAAAGGAACATGGAACACAAATTTAACAGAAAAATAAGGTATATGATCCACTTCGAATTTAGAATCTGCATTGCACCATTTCCAACTAGGTGCTGTTTCGCTGTTAATATTGGCACAAGTACAATAAATGCATAGAAGATGGAGGCAGCATCACCAATCAGCACTCCCAATTTATCCGAAAACCAATAAATGCCACCGCTCTCCTTCTCTCCTTCTAATGCTGCTGTCAGAAGCTGCATACTTTCCTGAGATTCCAGTTCCTGATAATCCAGGCTTGCCGCTTTACCTGATATATCTGCCTTGATCCGATAACGGATACTATCCCGCATAGCATTTCCTGCTTTGTCCAAAATATGGTACAGAAGTGTCATAACGAAAGTAATTCCCAAAAGCTGGTAAACCAGACTCATAATGTTACTTTTTGTATCCTGCGCCACCAATGCATTTAAGATATCACATCCATATACGATCCCCACATACGGCAGCCCCGCCATAATAATGTTTTTCCCCAGATTACATGGCAGAATCCACTTGCATAGTCTATGATTGATTCCAATGACATGCATAAATTTCTTCAAAATTTTTCCTGCAGATTCTTTTTCATTACTGAGCGCATGCTTACTCATTGGAATCACCACCTTTCTCATTGTAATACTGACTTTGTATCTCAAACATTCTAGCATACGCACCGTTTTCTTTCATCAGTTCTTCGTGCGTTCCATCCTCTTTCACCTGACCATTTTCGTAGTAAATAATACGGTCACAAAATTTGGTACTCGCCAGACGATGGGAAATGAAAATCGTCGTTTTCCCCTGTGATAACCGGTGATACTGCTCGTAAACCGCCGTTTCCGCCAACGGATCCAATGCACTGGTCGGCTCATCCAGCAATAAAAGCGGCGCATCCTTATATAAGGCTCGTGCCAGTAATATACGCTGCAATTCTCCTCCTGAAAACGATACGCCATCCTTATCCAAAAAGTTGGTGACAGCCGTCTTTTCTTTCTTAGGCAAAGAACAGATCTTATCCTCAATATCCGCAAGCTGCATTGCTTGCTGCAGCTTCTGCTCGTTGATATTTTCCTGTTTTTCGCAGGCAATATTTTCTGCTACCGAAGTGGCCATCACCATCATATCCTGAAATACTGCACCCACTAACTTACGGTACTCCGTCTCCGGATAATCAGAAATTTCTCTGCCGTTAATAAGAATCTGTCCTTTATTAGGATGATAAAAACCACATAAAAGTTTCACTAAGGTAGTCTTTCCGGCTCCATTTACGCCCACCAGTGCAATATTTTCTCCTGCACTCACCTTAAGATTCAGATTATGTATCACATCCTGTTCTGCACCGGGATAACGAAAACATATGTTTTTGAATTCAAGCGTGACACCTTTCTCTGTTTTATCTGTCCCATTTTTGGTATAGATTGTTTTTGAAGTTTCTTCCTGATCTGCCTTTCTTTCATTATAAAAGCTTCCCTGATTCTCTTTATCTGTGGTATATTCCGAATCCGGCAATTCCATAAAACTCCGATAATCGTTAATTCCCCAGTTACAACGGATCATCTCACTGTTGGCGTGCACAAAGCCGTCTCCCATATTGCCACCATTTAACCAGCCTGCAAATCCGGTAATAATTCCCAGATAAAATGTAAACGTGGTCGCATTCAATTCTCCTGCCAGAAACTGATTCACCAACACAGTATACGCAATGATGTCACGCACGAACGACCAGATCGTGTCCGAAAGGTGCGGCAGAAAATAATACATTTCCACACGTTTCCATACCTTCATCCGCCTCTGAACCAACGTCTTCATAACATCTACAAACCACTTTTCCATACGATACAGCCGAATATCTTTACCGTCCGTAGCCGACGTACTTCTCTGAAAAAAATATTCCACTCTGGAATCGGTTTCCCAGATTGTTTTTCTGTATTTCCGGTAACCCTGGAGCGCAATTTTTCTCTCAATCATCACATTCATAATACTCATAACCGCAAAAACCGGCAGAACCCACGGGCATCTTGGAATCAGTATGATCGTATATACAACAATCCCCAACAAATTAAATGCAAAGGGGGTAAACATGTCCATAATGCGGCTCCAGCCATTCCATTCTACGGAATAACTGTATTTTGCACCATCCGCCAATCGTTTTCCTTCTGCACTCTCCAGGATTTGATAATCCACTGTCATAATTTTACTGATCACTTTCTTCTGAACAGATTGAAACAGCACCTTATAATTTTTCTTTTTTATTATAAAATCATACTTCGTAGAAATGATTCCCATGATCATATTCCCAAGCA
>OIWV01000338.1_pt1 | contig 45604 bp, 47 predicted proteins | sample 1587751 | NCBI WGS metagenome assembly OIWV01 (sample SAMEA3888913, study PRJEB22519) | human gut metagenome | biome: human gut; feature: human-associated habitat; material: faeces | place: Denmark | collected 2010
TAATACCAAACGAATTCATAGTCATTGCGATTATATGTCACCCGATGATTTTGAAAGATTGTATCAACAGGCAACTTCGGAATTGCTGGCAGGTTAGAATGAGAAAAACTCATTTTAACTTGTACTAAATCTTGACATAGGACCATATTGATGTATAAGTAAATTTTACTGGTTCTATCTTAGCAGCATAATTCGTCGTACTGCATATAAAACCAATTTCAACACTCTCTCCTGCTTTTATATCGCAATTATAATCTTCTCCTGTAAAAATATATTCCCTATTATTTATTTTTTCAATTTTTCCATTCCAAATACTAGATATATCATTGGCAAAGCAAACATCTAATCTCCAATTTTTAAGCGTATCATTTAACAAATTGTTAATTATTAATTTCCCCAAGAATCCATTTTTCCAACATTTATCTATTTTATATTCAACACTATAACTATCTTTAAGTATAATTTCTTGATTATCCAATAATTCAAAATAATCTGGGAATTTCGAAAACGATTCATTAACCATAAATCCAAAAGATATTTTATCATCAGGGGCTATTTTTTTATTATACCCTACATTTTCAAACACACAATTGTTATCTGCTTCTTCGGTCATCTTTGCATTCCAAATATTGGAAATTTTTTCACCATTCATTGGTATTCGAATATTCCAATCATTTATTATAGATTTTCCAGTATTAATTATCGTTATCGTTCCAATATATCCGCCTTCCCATGAACAATCCACAGAAAATTCTACATCATAATTTAATCCTTTAAATAATTGATTTCTTTTCTCATTTGCTTTACTATAGGTAACATTCAATAATGATACTACGACAATACTAATACTCAAAATAATGGATATAATTTTTTTCATTTTTATTTTCTCCTTGTATAATATCCTTTAGACACATAAATACATGTATCTTAGTTAATAAGTTCCTAAATAAATATTGTTCAATAGACTTATCAAAGCCCATGATATAATTTTCCTAGTGTCAATCAGGTAATAGTTCTTTTCTCTCCTATTGAACCAGTAATGGTGGTTTCAAATAAAGTCTGTTCCCCCGACATGTAAGTTTGCTTAAGTACATAAACAACCATTTAGCAGTATGTTTTCGCATCTGTCCATCTTAAGCTGAATTCTTATATACGAGGGTGTTGATACTTCATGCTCATGAGTTTTACCAAGTCGATTGAATACTTGAATCTACAGCGAAAGAAGGGGATTACAATGAACACACTTTACGTGAATATTGATGTAAACATCAAATTTACAAATAAAACTCATCCTATTACAACACCTCCCTATAAAGTCAATTCTTTTTCATTTAAAATAAAAAATTTATTCAAATCACTTCTCAGTTAAATAAGCAACTACCATGGATATTTCTATGTATCAAGCGTGATTTATTTCTCAGCCTTTCTTGTTGCTAAACAAGGACGTCATCATCTGATTGCTCTACTCAACTATGATAACAAATCCTTTGTGCTGTTTCTTTTTATGCCGTACTGCTTTCGGTCTACTTTATTTGCAATCGGCTTTGTTCTCTTTAATCTTACAACTCTCAGCTTGAAGTTTCGCCATATCTGATTGAATTCTTCCCTCAAGACTGACAATATCTTCCGACAACAAAACTTGTTTACACCATCATTCCACCGACTATCTTAAACTTTCCATAAGCTTCTTTGTAATCCGGAATGCAACTACCGAACCATCATGCACTCCGATTCTTCAATCGAGCAATTTCTTCTTGTCTCTGCATATATTCAAATAGAATTATATAGATACAAAAAGATTTCTTCATGTATTAATAAAACAATCGTCTTCGGATTCTTGCTGTTATTTTTATTCGGCTTCTTATCATCCAGTTCTTTTGACTTTTTTCATGTGATACCTTTCAGCAGTCTTGTCTCCGCCTTAAATACAATAAAGGCAGATACCCACGTTGCCGATTTACACTGAGGCATTTCTTCTCAACCATCTTTCTGTACCGCCTATATTTTTCATCATGTTGAAATCTCCTAATAATCCCACTGTGTGTTGCAAAACATAATACATATCACTACCTCAGTAATACATTTTCATCAATATTCTTTTTCCGTATTATGATATCATATTTATGTTCTTTTTTCAACTAAAAAAAGAACATGATCCCTGACACTGATCAGAAATTCATGTTCTCTTTTTCATATTATAAGCTGCAACTAGAACCTATTTTCAAAAACTGTTGTCTCGTTTAGTCCTCATCCGTCTGGATATGCTCCGTAAAATACTCTTCTGCGATCATCTCCAGATAAGCAGCAGCCTCCTCCGGATACTGCTTCATCAGATCACTGCGGATATGTGCCATGATCACCAGATCATTCTCCGCCTGGGATACCTCCGGATTCTCCCATTTCTGCACGATCTCCTGTGTCAAGTTCTCTGCCATCCACTCCTTGATCCTGCGGGTCTTTTCCTGCTCCACCGGAATTTCTGTCTTGATCCTTGCTGACTTCACAACGGATACCACACCGCCGATCAGGAACAACAGGAACATAATCGCCAGACCGCTCAGCACAACAATATTATAATTGATCGGAATCACATCTAATTTGCATAACAGCAAATATGCCTCTCCAATGATACCGAATATAATAAATGTAAGACCGGAAAACAACATATCCTTGTACGCATCTTCCTTCTTCACATACTCTTTGGCAGACTCGTACAAAATATCTCTGGCAGTATCATCCTCATCCTCGGCGTCTCCCAGATCAATATCACCATGATCCTCGGCAAATGGATTATAATTTGGATCTGCCGAATCCTCCTCGGCATCCCAATCATACTCCTCTGCTTCATCAGATACTTCTTCTGATGACTCTTCCTTCGGACTGTCCACATCCTCGCCGGATACTGCTTTCTGATCTTCTGTATCATTCTCCTGCTCACCCGATGTTTTCTGCTCTGCTTCCAGACGTTTTCTTTCCTTTTCCTGCTCCAGATCCTCCTCGGCTGCAGTCAGAAATCCCTCAAAAAGGCGTTCTGCTTTCTTTGCCATCTTTTCCGGAACAGTTACTTTATAGCTCTCTGTCTCCTCATCGTACTGCTTAACTGCACCTTTCACCTTGGAATACTCCAGATAACCAACAAAACGGTCTGCCATCTTCTCATCTTTCAGATTGCAGATATCAACCGTCTCAAACTCCTCTGCCGTTCCTTCTACCAACGGAGTTCCACAGTCTGCACAGACGGTGATCCCATCTCTGTATTCTGTCTTACATTTTGGACACCACATAATTACGTCCTCCTCTTATTATTCTATGTATTTATATACATATTTCATCTTTTCTATGGTAGCATACACCATATCAAAACTCAAGTTTTCCGGCATTCTTTCACAAAGTCTTCACATCCCTCACCGGATAAACCGTACCACGCAATAGACCTGGCCCTCCGGATCCTGCAATACCACCAGATACCCGTCCTCCATCTCATAACGCATTGGCTGGATCATATCCCCCAGCTTTGCCTGACGACGGTACTCTGCCCGCATCTCCCTGACCGGAAAATCATCCGGCAGATATGCCGTTGCCATGCGGACATACTGACCATTATTTACATGATGATTTGTGTCCAGATGATACTCCTGTACCTGAAAACCTTTTTGCTGCTGTCCCCCTTCCTTGGGAACCGCAATCTTACGGGAAACCTTTTCCATAGGAAGAGGCTCCTCGATTCCATAAAGCTCAATATCCTCCGGCTGCACCATACATGGTCTGCCCTTTTTCATATCCAGAAGACTCCATATGGAATATGCCTTCACTACCATATCCCCCGCTTCATCGTGGATCATAAAATTACGATAACCAAACATCTTCTCGCTGCCGCATGCCTGTGTGGTGATCCGGATCTGCTCTCCCAGCTTCGGATAGCGGTCAACCACGATCTGCCAGAAATTTAAAACCCACATCCTCTCCCTGCTGTAAGTGGTCTCCATCCCTACTCCCAGCTTTTCCGACTCGAAGCAGGTGCAGTCCTGCAGATAATTCACGATTCCATCCAGACTCAGCCTGCCATTTTCTGCCAATTCACTATATCTTACTCTGCTTTCAAATGAATACATATGAATCCCCATTTCTATATTTCTAAAAGAAAAAAGGAGCCTCCATCCTTTGGAAACTCCTTTCTACTGCAAACTTACTGAAATAATGATAATTATTTAACCAGTTCTTTCACCTTTGCAGCTTTACCTACTCTGTCACGAAGATAGAACAGTTTCGCACGTCTAGCTTTACCTTTACGCACAACCTCAATCTTATCAATGATCGGAGAATGAAGCGGCCAGGTCTTCTCAACACCAACGCCGTTAGAGAACTTTCTAACTGTGAATGTCTCTCTTGCGCCACCGTTCTGTCTCTTCAGTACGGTTCCCTCATACACCTGGATACGCTCACGGCTACCCTCGATAACCTTTGCATAAACCTTTACAGTATCTCCAACACGGAAATCTGCAACTTCTTTTAACTGTGCATCTTCAATTGCCTTAATAATATCATTCATGATGTGACCTCCTTATATTTTCGACATTCTTAATACTTATGTGCTTTCTGCAACCGTAACAGAGGAATATCTCTACTCACAACCACACTATCATATCATAAGAACCCCGCCAATACAACCCCTAAATTCAAAAAAATTGGTAACTTTCTTATTCCACCTGAAACAGCTCCACCAGCTCTTCCATAGACAACTGATTTACAAAGACCTCACCGGCTTCGATCACATTCTCAGACAAAAGCTTTTTGCGGGTCTGAAGTGCATCGATCTTTTCCTCGATGGAATCTTTCATGATCAGCTTGATCACCTGCACTTTCTTTTTCTGGCCAATACGGTAAGCACGATCCGTCGCCTGCTCCTCCACGGCCGGATTCCACCATGGATCAAAGTGGATCACAGTATCCGCCCCGGTCAGATTCAGTCCGGTTCCTCCTGCCTTTAAAGAGATCAGAAATACCTTTACCCTTCCCTGATTGAAGCTTTTTACATATTCCTTGCGCTGCTCCGGCTTCGTAGCGCCTGCCAGATAATGATAATCAATCCCCTGCGCCTCCAGTTCTCCGGCAATAATATTAAGCATAGAGGTAAACTGCGAAAAAATGATCACACTGTGTCCTCCATCCAGAATCCCCGGCAGCTGCTCCATCAAAAGATCCAGCTTGCCACTGCCACCATGATAATTCTCGATAAAGGTTCCCGGATGGCAGCAGATCTGGCGCAGTCTGGTAAGTGCCGCCAGCACCTGCATACGGCCGCCGGCCGCCTCCAGGCCTTCCGCTCCCCTCATCTCTTCCTGAATCCGGGACAAATAAGACAGATAAATCTTTTTTTGCTTGGCTGTCATCTCCGCCATGCGTTTTGTCTCAATCTTATCCGGAAGCTCTTTCAGCACTTCCTTTTTCATCCGACGCAGGACAAACGGCTGTATCCTTGTCCGCAGCTCCTTCATCTTATTCTGGTCATGCTCCTTTAAGATCGGCTTCTCATATGCGTCCGCAAAACGGGAATATTTCATAAAAAATCCCGGCATGATAAAGTCAAAGATTGACCACAGCTCCGACAGGGCATTTTCAATCGGCGTACCTGTCAGGGCAAACCGGTGATCTGCCGGAATACTCTTGACTGCTTTTGCACCCAGAGAGGACGGATTTTTAATAAACTGAGCTTCATCCAGAAATATGTGGTCATATTTCTGTTTCTGGTAGCTTTCCGTGTCCTTCCGAATCAGAGGATATGTGGTGATCCACACATCATATTCTCCATCCTGCCCGGAGATCAGTGCCTCCCGCTCCTCCGGTGTTCCCTGTACGATACAGGTCCGGATCGACGGTGCAAACTTCTGAAACTCATCCTGCCAGTTGTAGGCCAGAGAGGTAGGACACACGATCAATGTCTTCTGTCCCGGAAAGGAACAGATATAAACGATTGCCTGTAAGGTTTTTCCAAGACCCATATCATCCGCCAGAATACCACCCATTCCATAATGAGCCAATGTTTTGAGCCACTGGAAGCCAACCACCTGATAAGGTCTTAGGGACGCCGTAACAATATCCGGGATCTCCCATTTCATCTGTTCCGGATGCTTGAGATCCTGTAGCAGCATCTCATAAGACTCCTGCCTCTGCAGCCGGCTTCCCCTCGGCAGCATCCGTTCCAAAAACATAGCGGTACTCTTATGAAATGTCATTTTACTTCCATGGAATTCCTGATCATTCTCCAACATCCAGCGAAGAGAATGAAGCTGGGAATCCTCTCTGGTCAGATCAATAAAGGAACCATCCTTTAAACGGAAATATTTCCGTTTAAGCTGCACCGAACGGAAAAAGGCCTCCAGCTCCTCTCTCGGTATCTGTGCATAACCCAGATCAATTTCCAGCAGATTAATATCCGTATCTAATCGTATATTAGCAGACATGGTTCCCATTTTGCGGATACCATGGCTTTTATACTCCTTGGAATAAAACACCTTAAAATGATCCGTCAGCTCCGTGATCCGGTCCGTCATCAGTTCAAAAATATCATTCTCATTTTTCAGCAGAAACGTATCCCCCTGCACCTGAAAGTTCAGGCCATAGAGAATGCTGAGCAGCCGCTCCTCCTCTTCCTTGTCCCGGACCAGTATAATATCTCCCTCCGGGAACTCCTCCCGCAGAGGATTCACACGGTACCTGCCATAGCAAAACTCCAGTCTGGCAGAAACATAATATTTCTTACGCATCTGACTGACATCCAGATAAAGCTCCGGCTGTAACGCCTCCACGATATAACTTTCCCGAACCTCCTCCGGCACCTGCACCTGCATAGACTTTTTAATGACCGGCAGCACCTTCTCAATAAAACGCTTTTTATTTTCTCCGCGAAATTCAATCTGCCGTTCCTGAGACTGAAACAGACTGGAATAAAACGGAAGCAGGTTACAGATATAGTCCCTCTCCGGTAGATAAATATCGTTTTTATAATATAAAATAGAACCGTCCTGTGACAACGCATGCAAAGGCTCCCCGCCCTCCTGGGCAAGCCTCAGTTCGTCCCCTTCCATCTGCATATCAAGAGAAAGCTCCGGCCGGCCTTCAACGATCTGTGCCGTTCCCATTTCTTTTCCAAACAGATTAAGCTGGCAGTCCAGTCCCTTTGCCAGATGCAGCAGCTTAACCAGCATATTCTGAGACAGAACCATCTCCTGACGACTAAACAGATTAGAATAATAGGTCTTTCCCAATGTCTCCTGAATCTCGTAAATCTCCGTAAGATATGACATCACACTGGCGGACGCCTCATCAAAAGCACATTCTCCGGGAATAAAATAAAACTGCTTTCCCAAACGGATATCCCTTTCCTCATAATAATCTGCAATAAACTTTTTGGTATTGGTTACCTTATACATTTTTTCAGAACCCGCATACAGGCTGAGATATGCCTTGGCATTCTGCTTTTTGAGCAGTGACGGTATCGTGATCCGCAGTCCCAGATGATAATAAGTAGGACTCAGACGGCGAAATTCCCTTTTCTGAAAATATTCAATGATCTGGTATGCTGTCTTATCCTTTTTGTCAAGGTTCTCCCGCACATTTTCCCTCTGCTGGTAATCAGCAATAAACAGCAACGTTGCCACCACATGCTTGCAGGCTCCCTTCTGCTTTACATGAGAAGGGCAGTTACAGGTATAAAGCCATTCTCCCTCTTCGGAAACCTGTATCGTGACCACATACTGGTTACCTCCATGTACCACACTGCGATACTGACCGGCGTTTTCATTCCATGTCACATCACTGACAGCGTGAGCTGCATAATAACGCATTCCCCGATAATATACCGTCTCCGAGGACGCCATACGGCGGATTGCCTCCCGTGTGATTCTTTGCATGCACGAAACCTCTTTTCTATTCAACAAATGACTTTTGCGGATACTTTATTTATTACGCTTCAAATTCCTCTTCCAGCAGATGAAGCTTATCTGCCACAATCGACATTTTCCTTCCAAACGGAAATTCATATAATTCCTCTCTGGTCAATCCCTTCAATTTTAGGACAAGAACAAAATATACGCATACCGCTGCCACAAGAGCCGGCAACAGAGAAATTACATTGCTCTTTGTCAATACATGGAACAACCGGAACACGACAAATGTCACAATGCCCATGATCACAGAGGACAAAAACGGTACACAGAAGCATTTGGTGATCTCCTGCTTAAAGCCCAGATGCGCACTGACGGAATATCCGTTCAATACACAAACAAGCAATGGATATGTGACATTACCGATCACCAGAGCATATACTCCAAGTCCTGTGAAACGCATCAATCCCCACACCAGTACAATATGCACGATCAGAGAGATCAATGAATGGATCACCGGCAAACGCATCTGGTCAATACTCTGCAGCACGCCGCTTGTCACGGTAGATAACGCATAAAATATAATACAGCTTGAACCAATCATCATCATCATGGAGCCCGTCCGATACTCCATGGAAGGATAAATGGAATGAATAATCGGCACTGCCAGCACTGCCATTCCCACGGCAGATGGAAATGCAATGATCATATTAAACTTGACTGCCAGATTTACCTTGCGGTGTACCGCATGCTTATCTTTTCCAATATAAGATGCCACAAGACTCGGCACCATAGAGGATGCGATTGCCGTAGAGACAGCGATCGGCACACTGACCAGTGTACGATATTGTGTACTGTAAATACCCTGCCAGGTACTGATCTGTGTACCGCTGATGCCCTTGCCCAGCAATACCCAGTTGATCAATGATACATCAATAATACCACTGAGCTGATATACTGTCTGGCTCAGAATGATGGGAATTGCCGTCCACAGGATCAGCTTATAAGTCTCTCCCAGAGACATCTCCTCGGAGACACGATCCTTTCTCTGCTGCTTCTTCATCACCGGACGATACAGCAGATAGATCAATACCAGAAAGATCAATGCCATCAATGCACCCATACTGGTGCCAAGGGTACCGCCGGCAGCTCCCCACGCAGAGAACTTTGCCGATGCACTGTGGGCACGCATCATAAAAAATGCTGCAGATACACTCACGATCGCATTGACGATCTGTTCGAAAATCTGGGAAATTGCCGTCGGCATCATAGTTTTTCTACCCTGGAAAAGACCTCGCAGCGTTCCCATAATTGCTACCACAAAAATGGTTGGTGCCAGAATACGCAGTGGAATGGAAATTCCGTAAAAGCTCTTAAAGAAATTTTTTTCCAGCCAGTCTGCTCCAAAAAAGACAAATAATGCTGCCGCACCACCGGTACAGATGGAAAAGATCATAGAACACCGGAAAATATGATATGCCTCTTTATACCGTTTTTCAACACATTTGGCCGATACCATCTTGGATACCGCCATCGGCATACCATAGGATGAAATGATCAGCAATATATTGTATATCTCGTAAGCAGAAGAATAGATTCCGTTTCCCTCGGAGCCAATAATATTGGCCATCGGTATCCGGTACAAAAGACCGATCATCCGTACCAGGATCGATGCCACCGCCAAAATACTTCCCTGCTTCAAAAAACCGCTGGCAGCAGTTAATTTCTTGTTTGTTGTTTCCATTCTGTTACCCATGCCTTTCCCACGCCTGCATGACAGAAACCGCAGGCTTATATTTCCTGTATCTTATAATTTATTCCCGTATAATCCCCAGATCCTGCAGAATCTGCTCCTGACGCCGTTCCATCTCAATCCGTTCCTCGTCCTCCATATGATCATAACCAAACAGATGAAGCATACTGTGCGCCGTCAGAAAACAAATCTCCCGTTTCAGGGAATGACCGTATTCTTCCGCCTGCATTTTGGCGCGCTCCACAGAGATTACAATATCCCCCAGTATGAGCTCTCCCGTCTCCGGATGAAAATACTCTGCTGCATTATCCTCATCCTCCAGCACAGAAAAATCTGCAGGTGCCGGATAATCTACCATTGGAAAAGAAAGGACATCCGTGGGGACATCCAGTTCCCGGAACTCCCTGTTAATTTCACGGATGGAATCATTGTCGGTAAACGTTACATTTACCTCAAATTCATAGGGACATTTTTCCTGATCCGCTGCCTGGCAAATGACTTTTTCCAAGATCGTTTCGTAATCAAAATCCAGTTTCTGATCTGTTTCATTTTCAAAACAAATTGTCATGGTAAATGATAATCCTCCCTTATATCTCAAATGCATGTGCTACATAAAATGCTTTTAATGTATCTAACTGTGCATCGGTCAGTCCAGCTTCATCCAAACCGCCCTTATTGATACGATTTGTAAATATACTCATCACAAGCTGGTCATCGGAAATCGCACCTCTTTTGCCGTTTTTGCGAAGATATTCACTGGTGGAAACAATACAATCGCTCAGCATCACAACGGCCGCCTCCGGACTTTTCGGTATCTCGCTGCCGGTATTATGCTGGCGGATCACTGCTGCAAGATCCTCCGGAAAGCCGTATTGTTCTGCCAGAACAGCATTGCCCTCCATATAATTGTCCGGGGAAATCATTCTTCCTGCCTCGTGGAACATTCCTCCCACAGCCGCCAGTGCCTCATTGCAGCCCAGCTCTCTGGCCGCCAGCCCGGATAACCGGCTAATCTCATAAGAATGCTGATAAAGAGTATCCTCCTCCTTCAACTGAAGGATTAACGGATAATCATCCTGCAGATATGCCATCATATCAAACGATTCCACAGAAGCTTCCGGCTCCTGTCTTTTATTTTCCTCCGGCTCCGGACCGATACCGGCTTCCACGTCAGGTGACATCTCCGGCACATCTGACGCACTGTCAGCTCCGGCTGTCCCGCAGACAATCTGCAAAATACCACTGAAGACCGCCACAAATACCAGACTGGAAATCTCCAGGATCAGGAAATATCTCTGCCGGAATATCTCACTGCTCTGAAATCCACAGCGGATTACAAACAGGGCAATACACAATGCCACAAGAATCACTCCTGCATATGGCATTTCCTTTCTGTCACGCAGCATAGATAAGATCATTACGATCGCTGCTGCCATGATAAAATACCCCACCAGTAGATTGATATCCTTATGGACCAGTGCCGCATTGCACAGATAATCCAACATCAGAACGCCAAAGGTCACTGCCTTGATCTCGACCGACTCAAGATATCCCACAACTGCCAGCGGCAGAAGCCAGAACAGCCCAATGTGGTAGCGGGATGCGGCGCCGATCAGACACAGGGAAACGGAAAAAGAAAACAGATAAACTAACTTCTCCGGAATCTGTGCCCACAGCATGTCCTCTCTTGCATGAAGCAGTGTCATAAATACCACACCAATGATCAGAGAATAACAAACCTGCACCAGCATACCGGCAATGGTCATACGATTTATACCGGCACATATCAATGCTCCCAGTATCAGCGACAGATACATCACGATCGAGAACAGTCTTTTTTCATTTATCCTTTCCATGACGTGCCCCCTGCTCCTTTTTTCTTGCCTCGCGGCGAGCCTGTTTCTTTTCATAATCGTCATATGCACTGACGATCTGCTGTACCAGCGGATGACGAACTACGTCCTTATTATCTAAAAAGGAAAACCCGATATCCTCTACATTTTTCAGTACATTGATTGCCTGATCCAGTCCCGAAGCGGTCCCCGACGGCAGATCCTTCTGTGTCTGATCTCCGGTCACAACGACCTTGGAACCAAATCCGATTCGTGTAAGAAACATCTTCATCTGCGCCGGCGTGGTATTTTGTGCCTCATCCAGAATAATAAAGGAATTGTCCAGAGTACGGCCTCTCATATACGCCAGAGGTGCCACCTCGATCAGTCCCTTCTCGACATTTCTCAGATAGCTGTCCACTCCCATAATCTGATGAAGCGCATCATATAATGGCCGCAGATAAGGATCTACCTTGCTCTGGAGATCCCCCGGCAAAAAGCCCAGCTTCTCCCCCGCCTCAATTGCAGGACGTGTCAGAATGATCCGGCTGACCTCATCCCGTTTAAACGCCTCGATCGCCATCGCCATGGCAAGATATGTCTTTCCGGTTCCTGCCGGCCCAACGCCAAATACGATCATCTTTTTGCGGATCTGGTCCACATATTTCTTCTGTCCGGTCGTCTTTGGTTTGATCGGCTTTCCCTGTATGGTCCTGCATACAATGTCCGAGTCGATCTCCACCAGCTCCGATTCTCTGTGCTCCATAGAAAGTGCCAGCGCATAATCCACATTCTGCTCCGTGATGGTATTGCCTCTGCGGGACAATTCCAGAAGCTGCATCAATATGCTCTCTGCCGTCTTAACGCTGGCCGCCTCTCCCACCAGCTTCAAGCCACCGTCCCTGGCAACCATCGTAACATTCAGATTCCGTTCAATTTTTTTGATATACGCATCGAAACTGCCAAATATGTTTTTTTCATGCTCGGCAGGTATCTCAATAACTGTCTCCATAATCGACATGTAATATATTTCCTCCAAACTAACGCTAGAATTGCTGATATTTCTTCTGCTTTTTTGAATAGACAATGTCTGCCTCCCCCACAAAGCAGTCCCCCTGCTCCCGGATGACCAGTTCGCCCTCCAGGTCATAACATCCCTTCTCTGTCATCTGCTGCCGGTAATATTCAAACCGGCCGGTAAGAAGCTTTGCCGCCTCTTCTTGGGAATAACGTGATTTTTCCTGTTGTATCTCCCGAAATGTCTTTTTCCAGACAGAAACAGGAAATCGGCATGACAGAAAAGGGCATACTTGCCCACCTTCACGGATTATATCATATTTTTCGTAACTTTCCAAACTTTTTAATGGATTATATAGAAAAAGATCATGATTTTTTATGTTTATCTGGTATATGGTACGGCTTTTCCCCGTTATTTTTCTTTTCTGATACTGCTTTTTCAGACTGTCTTGATAATGATAAACAGACTGCAGTACCACCGTTCCGGCCGCCCGGACATGCTTTTTTGCCACCACCTCCTCATTGTCTCCCACAATCTTTACCTTTTCTGAGATCAGTTTCTGTCCCTTTTTCACCTGATCTCCGGCTCTGACCTTTGCCGTCCCGGTCTTGGTCACAATGCTTAACACTGTTCCGGAATTTTCTGCCACCAGACTTGCTGGCACCTTCTTATGCTTCTTTTTCTGCAGCAGCACTTCATCCAGCCGCACATAAAGCTTGCTTCCGGACTTTTCCACCGATGCCCATCCAATATCCTGATATTTTTTTCGAAGCTTTGCTTCAATCTCACTGCACACGACATCCTTTCCTGCCATCCCCCCATACACATCTTCGGATTCCAGATACCGCAGGATGCTGTCCTTCGTATGATACGACTGTCCTGACACTTCAATGCCCCAGATCCTTCCTGCCAGCAAAAACAAAATGCACAGCATAGATAAAATTCCACACCAGAAGCTGGCTCTCGCCATTCCTCTCCGAAGCCAGAAGTAGCCGCCAATCCTTTCCTTCACCACAGGGAAAACTCCTGTCTTTTGTACCACAGGGCGCAGCTTATAATAATCCGTTCGTTTCATACAGCCATATACATACTGCCCCTGCCGCTGCCACCGGACCTTCCACCAGAAGATTCCCTTCGTCCTGCAGATATTGATAAAACGCTCTGCCTGATCTCCCGGCAGACGTACGATCACATAGCCTCCACACCAGGTCAAAATTTTATGTATCATTTCCGCTCCTCCATCTGAGCTATCCTTTCTCTTATTTGCTGCCTCGATATCTGTTACTGATATTCTATGGAATGGATCTCTCCCACCACACACATACAATCCTCCCGGTAATAGGCAATTCCCAGCCGCTTCCCGGCGATCCGGATCTTTCCTGTCTTCGTCTGTATCCTGATCTGCTCCTCCTGATATTCTAATATACTACGGTAATTCTCAATACATACCCGGTATCTTCCAAAACTGGTCACCACAGGAGCCTTTGCCAGAATATCCTCCGAAAGATTCAACACTCCCGATATTTTTCCCGACAACACAGGATCCTGCATGGAGGGTTCCGTTTTCATCCTCTTTTCATGCTTATGCTTCACCGGTTTGACACGATACTCCCTTCTCATGGATTTCCTCCGATCAACAGTCTCCTTCCTGTCATTATATGCAAAAAACACCGGAAAGTGACTTCCGGTGTTTGATCGATGTCATTATTTACTTTTCTTTTTGTCTCCCAGCGTATCATCGATCAGATTCTCAATGACAGACTTTTTGACCCAGACATCAAAGCTCAGCATACAGATAAATGCAAATGTCGTCAGAAGCTTTTTCTCCTCCGGATCCTCTACGTCAGCAAAGGCCTCTCCGGACTTGTTCAGCTTACGGATAATGTCTCTCGCCTGGGAATTGATATTTTCCTGCTCCAGCTCCACAATCTGCCGGTAAATATCACTCAGAGATAAACCGTCCTCACTTCCAAAAAACTTCTCCGTCAATGGATTCAAAATACTCTGTATATCATTGATAGACAAAAAGTTCTTGAGATAATAAATATAGATTAGCAACAGCATATGCTCACTGGAATATTTCTTTTTGACCGGTGGCGGCAGCAAATTATTCTTCGTATAATTGTTGATCATAGTCTTGGTGAGTATCTTATCCTCCTCAAACCGCTTGGAAGAACGCAAATGCTCATCCATAAACGTCGTCACCTGATCCATATATAAATCAATCTGAGGTATTTCATCGGGAGTAATATAGTCGATATTTTGTATACTCCGTAGGAGATTCAGAATCTCATTTGTGTATTTTTTCTGCATAATGCCTCATTCCCTGTTCTTTTCACATTTTTTCGTATCTGTCATTATAACGCATTTTGGAAATTATGGCAAGAATGAATCCCTGTGCTGATACTGCTTCTAAAATTTTTTTCTACGAAAAAAGAAGACCCCCTGCATGGAGGTCCTCCTTTTCGTTTTATAATAACCGAAGATGAATTCCAACTTATTTTCCGGCCGCATCCTTTGCGAGCTGCGTATCTACCAGATCATCATAGGACAACCGGTTCTTCAATACTCCCGCATCCTGCAGAATATCCTGTAAAAGCTCAAAGCTGGCTTTTTCAAAGACCAGATTTTCCTTCCAGGTTCCCTGGTCATAATAACGCTTTACCACAGTAACCAAAGCCTTCTCGTCCGTCTCCGGGAACTGTGGTGCGATCACCTTTGCAATTTCTTCCGGAGTGTGGCTCTGCACAAAATCCATTCCCTTCTGTACCGCCTTCGTGAAAGCAAGAAGCTCCTTCTGATGATCCTTCATATAACTTTTTTTGGCAGAATAAGCCGTGTAAGGAACATCACCGCTGGCCTCCCCAAGAGATGCCACAACGACACCTTTCTTGTCAGCCTCCAAAGAAGCAGCAAATGGTTCAAATTCCACGGTATAGTCTCCCTGTCCGGAAGCATATGCCTGTGCTGTGAGACCAAAGTCAATATTTTTAACAATTTTCAGATCTTTTTTCGGATCAATGCCATTTTTCTTTAATACATATTCAAATACCATCTCCGGCATACCGCCATCCCGGCCGCCCAGTACAGTCTTCCCCTTCAGCTTGCTCCAGTCAAAGGAGTCATCCTTTGTCTTTGCCACCAGGAAATTACCGGCACGATTGGTCAACTGGGCGAAATTCACAATGTAGTCCTTTGCGCCCTCCTGATACACATAAATAGAGGACTCGGAACCCATAAATCCTATGTCTGCCTCCCCGGAAACCACTGCAGTCATTACATTGTCTGCCCCCATTCCATTGGTCAGCTCCAATGCAATCCCTTCGTCCTCAAAATACCCCTTTTCAATCGCCACATACTGCGGTGCATAAAAGATAGAGTGTGCCACCTCGTTGAGACGGATCGTAGTAAGCTCTTTATCCTGCTTGCCACAGCCCGACAAAGCTCCCACCATCATCACCGCCGTCATACCAACGCAAAGCATCTTTTTCCAGATACGTTTCATATGATACCTGCCCTTTCTGTACAAAAAAGAGGACACTCCTATGGGTATCCTCTTTTGCACAAACAATTTATAGATTATGGTATGCGGCTTTTTCAAAATGGTGCGGGAAGTCTGAGTTCTTTAATTAAAGAATGAGCCCCACCCATTCTGATTTCCATTATTTCCCTGGGAGCCGTTCTGACTGCCGTTTCCACTCTGGCTGTCATTACTTTGGCTATCATTACTCTGGTCATCTGTGGAATCAGATTTCTTGCCAAGCTTTACTTTCATGGTAACCTCTTTATAATCACCGTTATCTGCTCTCTTTACAACGACCTCCACGGTATCTCCGGCTTTGCAGCGTCCCAGACGATCCTTCAGTCCATCCATGGTTGTTGTCTCATTTCCGTTAAATTTGACAATGATATCGCCTGTCTTGATACCGGCTTTTCCGGCAGGAGAATCCTTTGTGACTTTACCCACATAAATTCCTTCCGGCATATTGTAATACTGGGAAATCTCACTGGAAACATCGGTTCCTTTGATGCCCAGATATGCCTGTTTATCCTCAGATACCTGCTGTGCATCAATAATATCATTGATGATTGGAACTGCTGTGGAGATTGGGATGGCAAAACCCATACCCTCTACAGAAGTGTCAGAATATTTTGCAGAATTGATGCCGATAACCTTGCCCTCATCATCCACAAGAGCACCACCACTGTTACCAGGGTTGATCGCAGCATCTGTCTGAAGCAGCTTCATATTGACATCCTCAGAGGCAACCTCTCTGTCAACCGCACTGATATATCCAACGGTAACAGAAGTACCATAACCCAGTGCATTACCGATGGCGATAGACTGTTCTCCAATCTTTACCTTGGTAGAATCTCCAAGGGTTGCGACCTTGATATTATTTTTGGTGTCACTGGACAGATCCTTCATCGGTATCTCAACCACTGCCAGGTCGGAGTCTGTGTCGGTTCCCTTGACGCTTGCGGTATAAGTACTGTCGTCATTAAACTTTACGGATACGCTGGTTGCATTCTGTACAACGTGATTGTTCGTTGCAATATAAAGATTACTGTCATCCTGCGCTACGATAATACCGGAGCCGCTGCCGGATGATTCCTGAGAATAGTTTCTGCCAAATACATCCTGTGTATTTTCCTGAACTGTTACATCAATGGCTACAATAGACGGAAGCACATTAGCTGCTACTGTGGATACACCTTCGGAGCTTCCATCACTGCTTCCTGTTGAAGTCGTTGTTGTTTTTAATTTGCTTGCCGGCGTAGCGGTGCTTTCTACCGCTGCACTTCCTATGAAATGATTGGCGGTATAGTTAACCCCCTCAAATGTCACGCCTCCTACCAGTCCAAACACTGCAGCATACGCTGCCACCTTTGCTAAATCCTGTTTTGTCATCACAATCTCTCCCTTCCGTTCCTTACTCTTCTCTAATGCGGCTAAACTCCTGATATGAGCTCTTTAGAACTCATTATATCGCCGTTTGTTTTATCTTATGATGTCATTCTAGCAACGAATTATGTTCCCTTTGTGATGTGATTATGAAGAAAACGTGTTTTAATTGTGTTTGTTCTGTGAAGTGATGATCCTGTGTGGAGAAATGTCATGTTCTTCCGCCTCAATCTGATCCACGATCTGAAAGTCATATGCGACCGCATATAAATGTAAAGACGAACCCTCAAAACGGGCAAGATAACGGTCATAATATCCGCCACCGTATCCCACACGATGTCCTTCTCTGTCAAAGGCAAGTCCCGGCAATAGCATCATTCCTTCCGTTGCTTCTACTTTCGGGCAATACTCTGCCGGCTCCAAAATTCCCTGATAACCGGGCTGCAGATCAGTCATATCGTGGATCTCGTAAAAATCCATTTCCCTGCCGGCAACCCTTGGAACTGCCACATGAATCCGGCGTCCCTGTTTCTGCTCAGCTAAAAGCCCCCGGATGAGCTCTCTTGTATCCACCTCTGTTCCATAGGACACAAACGGATAAAACCAGGATACCTCCCTCCATACGGGATCTGCCAGAAGCTGCTCACGAATCTCCTGATTCTGACGGCTGCGCTCCTGATCGCTCATCTCCCGGCGGAGCTTTTTCATAATCTCTCTGGCTTCCTCCTTCGTCATTCCGCATCCTCCAGACGGATCGGTTTCTTTTTGCCAATAGTCTCTCCCAGATCTGTAATACTGCCATCCTTTTCGATGACAGAAATATTATTTAACTGTGACCGTACATTTGCGCGGATATCCGCCAGAAATTTCTGGCGCAGCTTTTTCTGTTCTGCCTTTTCAGCAGCGGTAAGCCCCTCTGCCTTTGCTTTATGTGCCAGTTCATTAATTCTCTGAATTCCCTTTTCGTCCATGATAATCTCCATTTCTTATTTATTTTCACTTGATCAGGCTCTCTGCCACACGGATTCCGTCCATCGCGGCAGAGGTGATCCCGCCGGCATATCCGGCACCCTCTCCACATGGATAAATCCCCCGGATATTCGCCTGCAAAGACTCATCTCTGCATATCCGCACCGGAGAAGATGTTCTGCTTTCGATTCCTGCCAGAACCGCATCTTCACGGGCAAATCCATGAATCCGTCGGTCAAAAGCTCCAAAGCCTTCCTCAATGGCATCTCCCACAAAGCCCGGAATGACCTCCCGGACATTTGCCAGCGCATATTGTCCCTTAATAGACGGAATCACCTGTCCCAGTCCGGTGCTTTTCCTTCCGGCACAAAAGTCACCAAAAAGCTGTACCGGGATCTTTCCCTGACCGGCTTTGTACGCCGCCTCTTCCCATTTTCTCTGAAAGGCAATCCCTGCCAGCGGATCACGTCCTCCAAAATCAGAAGGATCCACCGTGACTACAATGGCACTGTTGGCATTGCGCCCGTCTCTGGCATGGTTACTCATTCCGTTTACCGCCAGACGTCCCTTTTCCGAAGAGGCATTGACGATATATCCACCGGGACACATACAGAACGAATACACGCCTCGTTTTTCTCCGGTATTGTAGGTCAGCTTGTAATCTGCAGTGGGTAGTTTTTCGTACAGATCTCCATACTGGTTCCGACCGATCATCTCCTGTGGATGTTCCACCCGTACTCCTACCGCAAATGGCTTCGCCTCCATAAGGATTCCGCTGTTATATAACGTCTTTACCGTGTCTCTGGCACTATGCCCCGTTGCCAGGATCAGAGCGTCACATTCCAGATGCTCCTCTCTGCCATTCCGAAGATATACGATTTCCTCAAGCGTATCCTCCTGCCATATTGCCCGGAGGAACTGTGTCTCAAAAAGAACCTCTCCCCCCAGCTCCCGAATATGTTCCCGGATATTTCGTACGACCTGTCCCAACAGATCTGTACCAATATGTGGTTTTTGCAGATAAAGGATTTCCTCCGGGGCACCAAACCGCACAAAGGTTTCCATTACCCTTCTGCCCCGCCCTGTGGGATCCTTGACCAGTGTATTCAGCTTTCCATCCGAGAAGGTTCCTGCTCCCCCTTCCCCAAACTGTACATTGCAGTTTTCATCCAACTCGCCTGTGTCCCAAAACCGGGACACCTTTTTCCGGCGTTTTTCTACCTCGCAGCCCCTCTCCAGTACAAGAGGTGCGACCCCATGCTCTGCTAACTCCAATGCCGCAAATAATCCGGCCGGTCCCATTCCCACAATGACCGGTCGTTTTCTCTGTCCAATATCTGGTACAGATGCTTCATTCACAGCTTCTTTCTCTGGCTCCTTTGCAGCCCCGTTTCCGAATTCCTTCCATATTACCGCATCGTTTTTTCCATAACGGCGAAGTACCTTTTCTTCATGAGGTATCTGAAAAGCCACCTGATAGATATACTGCATCTGATGCTTCTTTCTGGCGTCCATCGATCTCCGGAGAATCTGAAATTCTTTAATTTCTTCCTCCCTGATATGTAACTGCTTTGCTGCTGCCCGCCGGACAAGCTGCTTTTCTTCCTCTCCAATGATTCCTTTTTTGACAAGCTCTGCCGGAGCCTTCTGACAAATTTTATCCAAAGAAACCTTGATCTGTGAAATCTTGATCATGATCTTCCTGCATTCCTTTCCTGATTCGCAACTGCCATTCCTGCGAGATAACCGCTGGTCCATGCCCACTGGAGATTATATCCCCCGCAGATTCCATCCACATCCAGAAGCTCTCCCGTTATATAAAGCCCCGGATATCTGCACACCTCCATGGTATCCGGATCAAGCTGACTTGTAAGAACTCCTCCTGCCGTCACCTGTGCAAAATCAAATCCGTTGACCCGCTCAATGCCAACCTTCCAGTGTTTGAAACGGTCTGCGATCCGGCGGATATCCCGGTCACTCCATTCTCCCGCCTTATCCTTCGGCTTTAGGCCAAGGCTTTTAAGAAGAACTCTTCCCAGAATCTGATGCACCATGCCTTCCAGTGCCTGCTCTGCTGTATATGACGCAAAATCCTTTCTCCTGCGTGAAAGCTCCTCCCAAAGCTCCTCCTCCGGATAATCCGGCAGGATATCAAGCAATAGATATGGCCTGTCCCCCTGCTCCAATGCTCTGGCGGCATAACGGCTCACCTGAAAGCAGGGAATCCCGGACAGACCGTAGGATACAAGCTGAAGCTCTCCCCGGTCCTTTGCAAGAAGCTCTCCAGCCTTACTGTAGAGCTCCACACAGCCCCGTACCCGTATTTTAGCCCATTCCTTTGTAAAATCTCCCTTCAGTACACAGGAGGTCAGGGCCGGAACCGGAGAAACAATCTGCAGCCCAAGCTTCTCTGCAATTTTATAGCCATCCCCTTTGGAGCCGTGAACCGGTGCTGCTTTTCCTCCCACTGCAAGGATCACATTCCGGGTCTCATACGAAGCCTTGTCCGTCTGAACCTGATAATATACTGTACCATCTTTGGCTGTCCTGTCTGTAATACGCTGTACTCTCTCCTCCGTATGAAGGGCCACCCCAAGCATCTCCATCCGCCGTACCAGTGCATCCACCACAGAGGCAGCCTGACCGGATACCGGATAATAATAACCGTCTCTTGCCTGTGGAAGGATTCCCATCCCACGGAATGTATCCAATGTCTCCCGATATGAAAAATGCGCCAATGCTTTCCGGATAAATCCCGGTTCTTCTCCCCGATAACATTCCGGCGATTGATGCTCATTGGTATAATTGCATTTTCCGTTTCCTGTCGCATATATCTTTTTGCCGGGCTGCGATAGCTGCTCCAGAACAAGAACCTTACAGCCCTCTCCTGCAGCCGTCACCGCCGCCATCATTCCCGATGCACCGGCACCGATCACGATCACTTCTTCCTGCATGTTTTTCTCCATTTCTTTTCTATCTGTCAACTGGAATAATTTTCCAATATGCCGTACAATTCTTCCTCATCCTTTACTTCAATGCCCTTTTTCAGCTGCTGCTTTTCTTTCCTGGAAAGTGAGGAAACCGCAATGCCCGTATGCTCATATACGGTTTTCATATCTCCATAATAGGCGATCACCTCTGTGCCATCTGAGATCAGATAATAACGAAATTTTACCTTTGACTGATCATAATTCTTACATATGGTCAGCCGCTCCGGCGAAAAGGAGATCAGACTGACACTCTGCAGACCATCCAAAAACTCCTTTGCTGACATGTTCTTTTTGTACTTGCTGCAATATTCCTGCGCCTGTTCCCTGTCACAACCCACCAGCTCCTCCGGCAATGTCTGATACTCCGTGACCGTCTCATCCGTCAATGCATTGTGACTCTGCACCTGATACACTGTACTATCCGATAATGTTTTGGAAACATTTTCTGTCTGTACCGATTCCCGGACACTTTTTTCCATCTGCTCCATGCGGTCTGCCATCCGGTTATCCACATATACCTGCACCTGCTCTCCCACACGGCTCTCATAGTCCTCCTGCATCTTTTCAAACTGATTCATGGCGGACTGATAACAGTAAAAATTGGCAAGGGCAAATAATGCAAGAAACACACAGCATACGGTAATATAGCGAAATACTTTTCCTTTCATACATAACCATTCCTTTCTCAATTTGTTATGTATTATTTCCGTATTCTGCCATGAATATTCTGTTGTTATTATATTCCCTCATCTACCAGCAGATCAGTTCCATCTGCCGCTGTAGTGGCAAGCTCATCACAGCGTTCATTCTGTGGATGTCCATTATGTCCTTTGACCCACTGAAAAGATACCTGATGCTTCTCCATTGCAGCCAGCAGACGTTTCCACAGATCTACATTTTTGACCGGCTCATTTTTTCCGCGTTTCCAGCCTTTTTTGATCCAGCCATCCAGCCAGTGCTCATTAAACGCCTTCACCACATACTGACTGTCCGAATATACCGTGATCTCACATGGTCTGTTTAATGCTTCCATCCCTGCGATCACTGCCATCATCTCCATTCGGTTATTGGTGGTCTTCTGATAGCCGGCCGAAAGCTCCTTGATATGCTCCTGCCCTTTGGAATCCACAAAAGACAAAATCGTTCCATAGCCTCCCGGTCCATCCGGATTTCCTCTGGCTGCTCCGTCTGTATACATTGTAATTTTCGTCATTTTAATCTGTCTTCCTTTCCTGTTACGGGATCACATTTTCCAGCTTCCGGTCTCCACAAAATTTTCCACACGTTCCTGCGCCCGCTGTACAATATGCTGGTCATACCCGATCATGTGCAAAAGCTTAATGGCATTCCTCGTCATAGCTTTGCCCTCCCGGAGACGGTAATCAAAGATCACATCATCCTCCTCTACCTGCTCCTCAAAATGATAATTATCATACTGCTCCTTCAAAAGCTCCGTAAGCTCAATATCATGAGTCGCCGCAAAGCAGAGTGCATTTTTCTGAGCCAATAAGCTTAAGATCTCCGTGGATGCCGCAATACGCTCCACTGTATTGGTGCCACGGAGTACCTCATCAATAAAACAAAGTACCGGCTCTCCCTCCTCCTTTGCCCGATCTACGATCCGCTTGAGGGATTTGATCTCTACCATATAATAACTCTCACTGCTCAGAATGTCATCCCGAAGTGCCATAGAAGAATAAACCCGGAAATAAACAGCTTCATAACGGTCTGCCAGCACAGTATGCACCGTCTGCGCCAAAATCGCATTGATCGCCACGGTTTTAATGAAGGTTGACTTTCCGGATGCATTAGAGCCTGTCAGCAAAACATTCCGGTGTGCATGGATCGTATTTTTGACCGGAGACTGCAAAAGAGGATGATAAATTTCATCTGCCTCCAGATAAAACGCTCTTCCTTCCGCCTGTTCCATTTTAGGGACACACCATTCCTGCATCATATCACGGTAAGAAGCAGTAGCAATCATACTGTCCAAAAATCCAACCGTCTCATAAATATCCATCAGATCCTTCTGCAGGCGCAGCACTTCTCGTGCCATCGACTGGAATTTGATAATATCAATATGTGTCAAAAGACGGACATAATCCATCAAGATATCGGTAATATTCCCTTCCATCCGGCCGCCGCCAACCACAAGCCAGCTTCCCCGGCAAAATTTTCGGAACTTGCCCTGTTTTTCCTTCATCCGGTCGAAATATGTCTGCAATTCCTTAATTTTCATAGCGGATACCGTCTCAGAAAAACGGATCATCCGCACAACAAATGCAAATAACCGGTAAAACTGCTCCATCTGTGCTTTTCTTTTATAATATGTCACCATATTGACTGCTGCGATCACCGCTGTAGGCATGATCATCATATCCGGCACAAAAAAGCATGATATAACGCCCCCTATAAATGCCACAAACTGAATAATGGAAAAAATTCCCGTTTCTCTTTTTAACAAATTGATCTTGTCCAGATAACCATAAACAGAAAAATTGCCCGACTTTCCAATCGTGGCAAACTCTCCCTGAAGCATATAACGTGCTTCCTCCTCTGTCCGGAAAAAGGAGATCAGCCGTTCCCTTTCCTCCAGCTCCTTCGGATCTGTCACAGGGCAGCGCAACAGATAATATAAGTATTCCTGCCCCATTGCTGACTTCGTATGATTCATCTGCTGATATACCCGGTTCATATCCAGATCATTCCAGGTAATATCATCCACAAATATGAACGGTTCATGGTCTCGATAATACTCCGCAACTGCCTGAAGCTTTTCTGTACTGTATTCATCCTCAATAGGGCTTCCCCATTCCCGCAGAAGTCTCTTGCGCATCCGTTTTTTATAATTTTTCCGGTCTACATATAATTTTACTCCGACCAGCAACATGATCACAACGACACATAACACAATCTTCATTCCAACACCCCTTCCTGTATCTACAAGTCTTTCGCTATAAATATAATGTCAGAACACAAATATATTTTCGCCTTCGTGCACAGTTTAACAGAAAAAGACTGTTCTGACAAATTTTCTTTTGCAGAACAGTCTTATCACTTACAAAAAATTATCCGATCACACGGCCAATCTTCACCGGTGTCCGGTAATATGCCGATGAAATCTTTATGCCGGTACGAGGGTTGCTTGCATGGATGATCTGGCCATTGCCAATATACATAGCTACATGGCTTACTCCGCCACTACCGTAGAAAAACAGGTCTCCCGGACGAACATCACCGGAACTGACTGTCTTTGTGGCTCCAGCCTGTGCAGCAGAAGTTCTCGGCAAAGAATATCCGAAATGCTCATAAATTCTCATGACAAATCCGGAGCAGTCGGTACCATTGGTCAGGCTTGTACCTCCCCAGACATATGGGTTACCAAGAAACTGCATTGCATAGTTTACCATATTGGTCAGATTGGAAGAGTCGGATGAATCTGAGGATGTCTTAGAGGCAAGTCCCGATTCATTAATAGATACCGCCCTGTCAAGATTAAAGGTAACCTTTACAAAATCTTTGCTGACAAAAGCCTTCTCATTATCAATGCTGATACACATCCAGTTTTCCAGATTATTGTACATTTCCTTTGTGTCAATATTTCTCAGATCAGATTTCTTACAATGTTTGGAAACATATTTCTTTAACCAGGTCTTTGTCAGGTCTCTCTTGTAAATATCATACTCATCCTCTTCGGAAATCTGATCATAAATCCCTGCATCCGTAGATGGAAGATAACGCACATTCAATGTCTCTGTATTTACAGAGATACGAAGATTGGCAATCTTCTTTGCAAGCTCCTCTGCCTGCTGGTCTTTTACCAGATAGCTTGCTTTCACATATCCCTTTACCTTACCGGATACGATTTTTGCCCAGCCTTTATTCACCTTATAAATATTGCAGCCGGAATTTTTGGTCATCTTTCCTACGATCCTGGAACTCTCGCCCGGCTTATTTCTGACGTTCAGATAAGAATCTACCTTTGCCACACCAAGCCTGTCATATTTCAGATTCAGCTTTAAATGGCTGATCTCCTTTTTTTCTTTTTTGTCAGAAGACTTCTCTGTGCTCTCAAGAGTTGTGATAGCCGCTGCGCCTTTGGAGGTAAGCTGCTCTGCTGTTACTTCTGTCTCCTGCTGTGCCATTTCTTCCTTTTCCTGCTCTGCAAGAACCGCATCACTGTACTTGTCCAGACTAAGATTAATACCGGCCATAGGCTTCTCTGTTGCCACAGTGCCTGCATGGATCCTGGCCGTTCCTGCTATCATCACGATGGCTGCCACTGCTGCCGCAATCCATTTTATATTCTTTCGATACATACGAATCCTCATTTCTATTAAAGAATATTACATATTCAAGTCAAATGTTACATATATATTACAAAAGAATTATAACAGTATGGCAAAAGCTTGTCAAATCATAAATGGATTTATATTTTCATCTTTGTATTTTCATTCCTTGGTTTTATCCCTGCATCGTACCGGAAAAAGTGACTGTTTTCCCCTCTGCTTTCGCCGTGATATTACCTTTGTGGGCATCTACGATCTTCTTTGCAATAGACAACCCAATCCCGTGTCCACCTGTCTTGGAAGAACGGGAGCTGTCATTCCTGTAAAACCGGTCAAACAGATGCTTCGTATCCACATCATCCTGATCTGTTGTGTTGGTCACGGAAAAACTGACACCCTTATGGATCTTTGATAGCTTCCAGGTAATATTTCCCTCCTCACTGACATATTTGGCCGCATTGTCCATTAATATCGTCATAAGCTGTTCCATCTGCTCTCTGTTGGCACGTATCTGCAGATTGTCCTCCAGTTCCATCACAAGCTTCACATTTTTTCGTTCCAGCACCTCATTAAAAGGCTCTACCGCCTTTTCTGCCAATTCCTTCATATCCACATCCTGCCGGTCATTTTTCTCCTGGACCTCATCCAGCTTTGCCAATACCAGAAGCTGGTTGATCAGCTTTCCCATCCTCTTGGTCTGGTCCACGATATTCTGAAGCCACTCATTCTGCTCCCCCTTATATTGTAACACCTCTGCATTGGCAGAAATAATGGCAAGGGGAGTTTTCAGTTCATGGCTGGCATCCGTGATAAACTGCTTCTGCCTTTGGGAGTTCACCTCGAAGGGACGTACCACCCGCTTTGATGCTATGATAAATATGATCGTGATCAGCATCGTTAAAAGAAGTGACACTCCTACCGTGAGAGTCACCACCAGCTGGTAAAATTCCTGACTTTCCTTGAAATCCAAAAAGATAATGTCCGTGACCTCTCCATCCGAATATTCCTTTCGGAAACGATAATTTCCCACATTTCCCACATCTTTTTTCACAAAAAGCACAAACTTGGCCATGCGGGCTGCCTTCTTCTCATCCACTGCTGCAATATGATCCATATCCACAGACAAAATCTGCTTGTCCGAGTTTACGGCCACACAGAAATACCTGGTCCGAAATGCCGACTCCTCGTTAAACTCAATATAATTTCCGCCAAAAAGCTGCTGTTTGACAGATTTTTCATCATAGTCCTTCATCAGCGGAACTGTTCCGTCATTTTCACTGATGATCTGTGTCATCTGGTCCGCCTGATCATTATTGTATGTGCGCAGACAGAATATCAGCACCAAATTCATAATGGCAAATACCACTACGACAGAGAAAAAAACAATCCCTACAAGACGCCATCGTAATTTTCTCAAGCCTATCCCTCCTTCTTCTCAGCAGAAATCTTTCCATCCTCCATCATAAGCTGCAGATTTCCATGAATCTGTACCAGTTTATTATTGAGATATGCCATATAAAGAGAGATTTCCTCTGCACTGACCTCCCCCTGAAAAACCTGACCGGCAATCTCCTCCACCGAATAACTGATATCCTCCTTTTCCAGAAAAAGTGCCAGAAACTTGGCTTCCTTTACACTCAGGATCAGGCTGCCGGATTTGGCAGAAAGTTCATTACTCTCCAGGTCCAGTGTCACATTGGCAATATTTAAAACCGTCTGCTGATACTCCCGGTTTCTCCGGATCATAGCCTTAACCCTTGCTACCAATTCTCCCATGGCAAAGGGCTTTGCCAGATAATCATCAGCCCCCATATTCAGACCCTCGATCCGGTCCTCCGTTTCCGCCTTTGCCGTCAGCAGCAGAACCGGTGTATAATCGGAACGCTTTCTCATATTCTGTGCCACCTGTGTTCCTTCCATTCCCGGCATCATAATATCCAGCACAACCATATCAAAATGCTCCTTCTGCAGGATTTCATCGGCCGCCAGACCATCCATCACTGCCGTCACCTCAAAGCCCTCCATCTTCAGCACCTCTGAAACTGCCATCGAGAGTCCCATCTCATCCTCTGCATATAATATTTTCATGATTTTCCACCCTTTCCCGGCTCCCGGATCATATCCCTCAGCGTCTGCATGGACAGATCTGTGGATGCCATCTCTCCGGCGCACCGCTTTAACTCTTTTTCAATCAATGCCGCATTGTTGATATTCTTCTTATATCTCATCTCATGCTCCAGGCTTGCCCAGCAATCCATGGCAATGGTCCGAAGCTGTATCTCCACACGGATCGTCCCCTTTGCTGCCGGCGGAAATGGACATTCTATGATCACATGGTAGCTGCGGTACCCATTGGGTTTCGGACTGGCAATATAGTCCTTTTCCTTTACCACAAAATATCTGCCATCCGCTTTCATGGACTTTACCAGTTCATACACATCTCCAACAAAATGGGTCACCAGACGGAATCCTATAATATCCGATATAGCCCCCACTGCCGTCTCTGCATCCTGTGGCAGATCCTTTCTTGCTAACTTTTCCCGCATTCCATCTGCAGATTTAATCCTGCTGCGGATATGCTCCACCGGTCTCTCTCCCTGCCGGTTCGAAAGACCGTCTACCAGTTTCGAAAGCCACCCAAGCACTTCCTGCTCCAGTTCCTTCAATGGTTCATAATATGCTCCATAATATGTACTCTGTATCTCTTCCATAATAATCCTACATTCCTTCCTCAACTCGCAACCCCGGGACCGCCGGCACAATATCTGCCAAGCAATTCCCATTGGCTTTCCTCTACATTGCGAGCATTTTCCTATGCCCTAATAAAATACGGTACAAGCTGCACCTTTCTGAGCAACATTGTACCGTATATATATGAAAATTCAATGAACTTATTATATTCTGGAAAAGATCTCTGTCTCTGATTTGAGCTCTCCTGAAATCTGATAATTGATATCCATTTTACCGGAAATATTTTCCATATCAAGCACTAGATTCTGCGTGCTGTCTGCCACACCGGACACGCCTTGGACACCTTCATCAATCGCCGTTGTAATGACCTGGATGGAATTGGCGATTTCATCCACAACATTTTTTAAGTGATCTGTCTTTTGCGCAAAATCCTTCATGATATTCTCAATATAACCCGCCTTGTCACGATAGACTTCTCCTGTGCTGACAAAATCAGCAAAATCCGGCAGGATCGACTCCTGTATATACTCCACAAGTCCGTTGGCACTTTCCGACAGATTATGAACTGCCTCTGTGACAATGCCGTTGATCTGCTGAATATTGTTGGCAGCCTCTCTGCTGTCCGCCGCAAGCTTGCTGATCTCATCCGCCACAACCGCAAATCCCTTTCCTGCCTCACCTGCTCTTGCCGCTTCGATGGAGGCATTTAAAGCTAGAAGATTTGTCTGGGCTGATATACTTAAAATATCATCCGTAAGACTATTTACCTGATCCACACTTTTACTTTCCTCTATCGCCTGATTCAGCTTCGCTAATATAATCTCCATTTTCTCCTTTGTGGAAATCATGTTCTGGCGCGCCTTTGCTTCCATGGCACTTGCATGCTCCTCCATCTCCAGAGAATATGTGTTGATATCCTTGGAACGATCTGCAATCTGGCTCACTTCTCCGCGAACCGACTCTGCATTCTGGTTGATCGCAGCGGCGTTATCTGCTACCTGCTGCATTGTAGCCGTAAGCTCCTCTGTCAATGCAGATAATCCGGTCACACTGTCATTGGATGTCCTGATACTTCCCATAACATTTCCCACAACCTCATCCATTTTCAGTGTATTCTCTGTAAGAAGCTTAAATATATCCTGTAATTTTGACAAAAATACGTTAATTCCTTCACACAGGCTGGCAATCTCATCATCAGATACAACTGTAATCCTTTTGGTCAGATCTCCTTTCCTCTGTTCCAGATCCGTCACCATCTGCGCCATATCCTTCTCTGCGCGGGTAATCGGTTTCAGAATACGTTTCAGCACAGAATATAATGCCCCAAGCATTGCGAGGATTCCCACCAGAATCGCAATTCCATTCAGAATCACTGCACTGCGATACACCCGTTTTAAACCGGTTCTTTCCGCTGCCACTTTCTTTTCTGTGTTTCCCATCAGAGTCGTCATTGCATTCTGCATTTTCTCCCCGTAAGATGCTACGTCTCCGTTTGCCAGAGCATACGCATCTGCGGATTTGTTGTTGGCACTGTATGCCATCAGATTTGCCAGTGAGGACTTAAATTTATCATATGTGGTTTTCAATTCCTCATATGTACTTTCATCACTGTCGCTTACATACTTCTGATATTGCGACATGCTTTTGTCCATATTTTTTTCCAGTGCCTTTAATTCATCTACCATACTTAATTTCACATTATAATCCGTGGCTATAATATGAGACAATGCTGCATTGTGGATACTCTGTGCTTCCTGCTGCATCGTCCCCAGCACCTTCACACTATCCATTCCATGATCTGCAATACTTGCCGCACTTCCATTGACATTCTGGATATTCACCACCGCCATAATATTAGACAAAATAGAGACAATCCCCAAAATCAGTACTGGCATCATAATAAAAAACTTAATACTCGATCTTCTCTTTTTTGTATTCACGCTGATTTCTCCTTTCTGTATCACATCAGACGGTCGGCGCCGTCACCTTTTTCACCATATCATCCAATTCTTTCTGTAATTCCTTCGGGCTCAACGTCCCATTTGCCACTGACGAGCCAAATGATGAGATGGGATCCCAGAAATTTCCTCCCACACGCTGCAGGCACCCATACTCAGACTGTGCGATCACTGCCTGGATAGCCGGCGATTTTTCAATGTCACCGGACTGGGATGCCTTAATATTGGAAGGTCCCTGCCCCCTTTCTGCAAAACGCCTTGTCTGATTATCCTGATTGGTAATCCATTCTGCCAGCTTCATTGCCCATTTAACATCGGAAGAATACGCATTTACTCCAACCATTTTATAACCCGTAAAGGAAGCCATCTGCACCTGCTTTCCGGCGCAGGTATATGTCGGAAGCTTTACTGCCCCATAATTCTTTCCCCATGCCTTGTCAATCGCATTGGCATTCCATACACCGCTGACTCCGGCGATCACGCTGCCATTTTGTACACCTTTGAGAAACTTATCGTCTGTCGTATTTAAAAATGCACTGCTTCCGGCAATCCGCTCCATTGCCTGTGCCACATCAATCCCCTTGATCTTTCCTTTTTTGCTGTTCCAGTTGCAGTAGTTGGTGACACCATCCTCATTTACTCCTGCCTTCAATCCGGTATTTCCAAAAAAGGAATACAAATACCATGCAGACGTCCAGTCCATTGTCACTTTTTTATGTACCTTTTCGGCCTTTGCCAGAATTGTATCCAGCTTCTTTACGTCATTCCCGGAGAAATACTTTTTATTATAATATAAGAAATATCCGTTATCTGCTGTCATAGGATAGGCAAAAAGGCGATCATTAACAGATGCAGCCTCCACCGCCCCCTTGATATTGTCCTGTTTCACCTGGTCCGCATCCCTGATCTCCTGCAAAACTCCACTCGCCGCCAATGCCTGCAGCTGATCATCAGGGAAAGCAAACACGTCGGCTCCTTTTTCCACATCTCCCAGTAATGTTTCCTTACATGTGGTTTCACTCTCTACTGCCAGTTTAATATCAAAGGATGCTTCTGAGGCATGCTCCTTTTTGAAATCATCCACCATAGATTGGAGCATCTTCTGATCCTCAGCCCCTCCCCACAGGGTAAGCTTCACGGTCTGCTCCTTATCTGCCGCTTCCTTTTTTACTTCCTTTTTCTGAGACCCGGTTGTGTTACTGCAGCCGGTCAATGTCAACGACGCACACAATAGCATTATTATGATTCCTCTTGTCTTTTGTCTCATTTGCAAATCACTCCTCTACTAAATGATTTATTTCATCGTACGATTATAACATAAGATATTTTATCCGTAAAATTAAATTTTTGTAAACTTATTATGTCCTATTGTGAATAAATTTCGCAATTAAAATCCCCCGGTTTCTTACTATTTTTACGTTTCAATTAGATACTCTTTTTAAATAATAATGCACACCAGGCCGCCATTGCTGTCGTTGATCACCTTCTGGATGGTTTCCTGCAGCTTTAACTGGCTTTCCTGCGTCAGCTTATTGACCTTGCCACTCATTCCCTCATCCACCAGCTGCCGTACCGTCTTGCCAAAAATATTGGTGTCCCAGATTCCATCCTTATCCGGTCCCCCCTGTTCGGCAATATAATCTAACAGATCCTTTGCCTGCTCCTCCGTGCCAACGATCGGTGCGATCTCTGTCTCGATATTTGCACGGATCATATGTATGGATGGACTCACCGCCTTCAGCTTCACACCATATTTATTGCCATGATGAATGAGCTGCGGCTCCTCAATGGTTATCTCATCCGTTGTCGGTGTGATCACACCATATCCCTTCTGATGTACCTCCTGCCATGCCTGCCCGATCTTGCCAATCTCTTCCTTCTGGGCAGCATATTCCTTCAACAGGCGGATCAACTGATATTCTCCCGGTATCTCCGTTCCCACCAGTTCACTGAGGATCTGATAATATTTCGTATCATCAAACAGGGTGTCGATCAATACCTTTCCATTTTCCATACCGATCTTGCGAATACGAAACTCCTTGATCATATCACTGTCTACTTGAAAATGCTCTCTGGTCACATCACTGATCTTTGCAATTCCTGTCAGGATCTGACGCACCTTTTCAAATAATTCTGCCTTAAGCCAGTGACTGTTGGGCAGCATTTCCACCCATTTCGGCAGATTAAATTCAATCTGGCTTACCGGAAACGCCCGAAGGATCCGTTCCATAATTTCCAAAATATCCTCCTTGCGAAGCTGGCTGGCATTCACCGCCATTACCTCCACATCATATTTATCCCTGATCTCCTGAACCACATTTATGGTTTCCTCACTGTAGGGATGTATGGAATTGACAAGCACCACAAAGGCCTTTCCAATCTCTTTTAGCTCCCGGATCGTCCGCTCCTCTGCCTCCAGATAAACGCCACGCTCCAGTTCCCCGAAGCTTCCGTCCGTGGTCACAACAACCCCCACCGTGGAGTGATCGTGGATTACTTTCTGTGTTCCAAACTCTGCAGCCTGTGTAAATGGCATCGGTTCCTTGGACCATGGTGTCATGACCATGCGCTCCTCGCCGTCCTCCGTGAGACCATTAGCCCCATCTACAATATAGCCCACACAATCGATCAGCCGCATTCTGACCTCATTATCTCCCATAAGGCGGACCCCTACGGCTTCCTTCGGAATAAACTTTGGCTCTGTAGTCATAATGGTTTTACCATCGGCTGACTGTGGCAGCTCATCCACTGCTCTCTGACGGTCATGCTCATTGGTAATGGCAGGGAGCACCAAAAGCTCCATAAACCGCTTGATAAATGTTGATTTTCCTGTACGGACCGGTCCGCATACTCCTAAGTAAATCTCGCCATTGGTTCTGCTGGCGATGTCTGTATATACCTGAAATTCCTCCATGGCTACCTCCCGGAATACATTGGCAATGCGCTGGTACATGCCGACCGGGCATTGCATGGTTTGCTGTTTGTCTATCTATATGCATTCCGGAATATTATTATGCCTTTCTGTCAGTCCATAAATGATTTAAAATTTTCAGAGTAATGAAGTTTTTCATCCTTGGTGATAAAAATAGCCTCCACGCCATCCATGGAATTGATCAGCTTCATTCCCTCTGAAAGTCCCAGTGCAAATGCCGTGGTAGAAAGTCCGTCTCCGTCCACCGACTTATCCGATATAATGGACACGCCCAGAAGATCATTTTCATAGGAATATCCCGTTTGCGGATTTAAGATATGATGATACAGGGTGCCATCCTCCGCCTTAATATATCTCTCATAAATTCCGGAGGATACTACGGACTTATCACGGATATTTACCACGCTCACTGTCTCACTCCGATCAGCAAAGGGTTGTTGTATCCCAATCCGGAACCCATCGGATTCACTTTTTCCTCCCAGACATAGAATATTTCCTCCCAGATCGATTACCGCTGATGTGACCCCATTTTGGGACAGATAGTCCCTGAGCCTGTCTGCAATATACCCTTTGGCAATTCCTCCCAGATCCAGCTCCATTCCGGATCTCTCCAATGTCAGCAAATTCTTTTTCAGTTTTACCTTTTTGTAATCCACATAGGAAAGTGCTTTCTCTATCTCTGCAGCATCCGGAACCGTTCCCTTCCCGGATGAAAAGTCCCACAAACTGCTGACCGGATCAATGGTAATATCAAAGCTCCCTTTGGAAAGACGGCTGTAATACAGACCTTTTTGAAGAATATCCTTCATGTCCTTTGATATCTTTATCTCCAGACTGCCATCCTTCCCCCCGCTCTGCGCCGCCTCACGGCTGACCTGATTGATCTGATAAAGCTCGCTGTCTTTGCGGGTGGTACTAAACAGCTTCTCATACTTCGTACAAAGAGAAATACATTGATCCAGTATCTCCTGACTGCCTCCCTTGTATATGGTGATCGTATAGGTTGTATCAAACGCAAAGCCGGATATTGATAAGGGATCCTTATTTTTCTCTGTATTTGAAAAGGGTGATACGCAGCCCGTTATGCTGCATATCACCAACGTTACGATCATACCGATTGTAGGGAGCTTCTTTCCTGTTCCTGCTTTCTTTTTCATATTAATCTCCCAGTTTTTCAAACATCTGCTTTGCACAATGCTCCACCTTCCAGGCCCATTCATAGGAAGCAGAATAATGTCTGTTAATGTCCGGCAGGCCATTTCCCATATGATAAATTCCTTCCTGCGCCAGATAACTCTTCGCCAGCCAGCGGGCAGTTCTCATAATATTCGCCTGATCACTGGACGCATTGATTCCCTCTGCATCATCGGCACTGACGCCAAAACCGGTCAGATTATGATCCTCCCTGGCTCTTCTGGAGGTGCCCCATGCACTCTCTAACGCTGCAATAGACGCAAGCCCTACCGCATTGACACCATATTTATGTTCTGCTTTCACAAATACCGGAGCTAATGTCACCATTTCGCTTCCCTTGAGCATTTTTCTCATCTGCGGAACTGTAGCATAACTTTTCACTGTCAGATCATAGGGATTAAAGATCACCGGATTATGCTGTTTCATTCCCTTTACATAACGAGAATGTATTTTTTCATATTTTTTCTTGATCCTATGCACCGGTCGTTTTAACCGGTCCAGCTTCTGCCCACATTCGCTCATCTCTTTATCCAGATAAGTCCCCAGATCAATCGTGTCATTCTCTTCAAAAAACGCATCCATTCCGGATACACTAAGTACATCAAAATAATTTGGATTACACAAAATATATCCCTGATATACCACCTGATCCACAGTGGAATCGAAGCCCTGCACCGCTGCAGAGGACACCACACGGGACACGGCAGTTCCGGTTGCCGCTACTTTCACTGCCATTGTACTGTTTCCAATAACCCGGCGCATCTTTTTGAGATATGCCTGACGAACCGTTAATGACTGTGTCTTTGTGATCAGGGCAGATCTCCTGCCGGTAATCTTTTTGTTTTCTTTTTTTAACTGCTCAATCTCGGTCATGTACCGGGAATTGTGCAGAAGAACCTTTCCCTCGATCGGACGATAGGTTGGAACCGGCGTTGGTTTTGCCGGTGTTTTCTTTTTGTCATGTTTTGTTTGACCGGACGTTTTATGAGCCTTGGAATCCGATGAAGAATCCTTTCTCCCCGGCACCTTCTGTTTTGTTTTATCCTGTGCCGGTTTTGCCGTTTGCACCGGCTTAACTGTCTTAGCCGGCATATCGTCAGACTCTGCCTGATCCGGATCATCTGTTCCGTTGTCTATCGTGATCTCTGTGGTTGCCAGATCATCCTCATTTGCTGCCAAAAGCTGCAGTCTCGGTGCTGCTTCCACCAAAATTAACGTAGATATCAGAATCATTACGGTTACTTTCCATATTTTGTTACTCATGATGTCTTTCTTCCCCTTCCAGCTGCTGAATCAGCCATTGTCTTTCTTTCTCTGTCAGCTCTGCTTTTTCTAACAGATCCGGTCTGTTTTTTGCCGTTCTCAGGATGGACTGCTCCCGGTACCAGGCAGCAATATTTTTATGATGTCCCGAAAGAAGGACAGGTGGAACCTTTTCCCCCATCCACTCCTCCGGTCTTGTATATTGTGGATATTCTAACAGGTTATCCGAAAAAGACTCCTTGACCGCCGACATACCATTATTTAAAACGCCCGGTACCAGACGGGAAATGGTATCCATCACCACCAGAGCCGGAAGTTCTCCGCCTGTGAGCACATAATCCCCGATAGAGACATTATCTGTCACGATCTTTTCCAGTACCCGCTCATCTATGCCTTCATAATGACCGCAGAGCAGTATCAGATCCTCCTCCCGGGACAATTCCTCTGCCATCTGCTGATTAAAGGTACGTCCCTGAGGCGTCATAAACACAACTCTCGGTCTTGAGTTTCCTATAGATCTGCAAATGCTCTCATAGCACTGATATACCGGCTCTGCCTGCATCACCATACCGGCACCTCCACCGTAGGGATAATCATCCACCCGGTTATGTTTATTGTTGGCAAAATCCCGGATATTAACCGCATTCACCGATATATGCCCCGCCTTGATCGCACGGCCGGTAATACTCTCTCCCATAGCCCGCTCAATCATTTCCGGAAATAATGTCATTACATGAAAATTCATCCGCTTCACCTCTCACGATGTAAAATTTAGAATTTTATAACAGCTTCTCCGGCTGTCCTAAAAGTATTTTACATTAGCCCCTTCATAATATGGACCGTCACAATCTTTTGCTCCATATCTCTCGCCAGCACGCAATCGGGAATCACCGGAAGCAGCACTTCTGTCCCCTCATGATCTACAACATATACGTCATTGGCTCCTGTCGTTAATACATCCTTTAATATTCCAAACTGCGCCCCATCTTCTGTAACCACTGTGGCACCGATGATATCCGCAATATAATATTCACCTTCATTCAGAGGAATGGCATTTTCTCTTGTCACTAACAGATCCTTCCCCTTATATTTTTCGATATCGTTGATCGAATCAATCCCTTTAAATTTTAAAATCACAAGATTCTTAAAAAAACGGGCGGAAGCAACTTCCAAAACCTTTTTTTCACTTCCGGTATCCAGAATGATCTCCTTCATCCCTTTAAATCTCTGTGGATCCTCCGTTGTCGGAAAAACCTTTACTTCCCCACGAATCCCGTGTGTATTGGCAATCACACCAACTCTGAAATAATCTTCCATCTGATCTCCTTAAAAACAAAATAGATAAAGTTTCCCATAAAGTAAAAATACACCTGTACATAATCATGTACAGGCGTTTTTCACGAACCTACTGTCCGATTTCTACAGTAATCTTTTTGTCCGTATTATAGGCAGCCGCTTTTACAACAGTACGGATTGCCTTGGCAATACGACCCTGCTTTCCAATAACCTTACCCATGTCATCAGAAGCAACCTTAAGTTCCAATAGAATTTCATTCTCTGTCTCAGTCTCTGTAACGACCACCTCTTCCGGATGATCCACAAGTGCCTGTGCGAGAACTTCCACTAATTCTTTCATATTCTACACATCCTCACTGGTCAAAAAAATTACTCGATTCCAGCCTGCTTTAACAGCTTTCCAACTGTCTCCGTCGGCTTAGCACCATTTGCCAACCACTGCTTAGCCTTTTCCTCGTCAAACTTGAAAACGCTTGGATCCTGATTTGGATCATAGGTACCGATCTCATCGATAAACTTACCATCTCTTGGAGATCTGGAATCAGCAACTACTACTCTATAGAAAGGTGCTTTCTTCTTACCCATTCTTCTTAATCTGATCTTTACTGCCATATCTTTCACCTCCTAATCTTGCTTGTACTATTTATATACAAATTCCGGAATGTCCGGAATCTGAATGCACTGTCATAAATGCCTCCCATTTAAAAACCAAATGGAAGCTTTGGCATACCGCCGCCGAAACGCCCTTTCTTTTTGCCCTTGCCGGACATCATACCGGACATCTGCTTCATCATTTTGCGGGACTGCTCAAATTGCTTGATCAGCTTATTGACCTCTGCAATATCTACTCCGGCGCCCTTCGCAATACGCTTTTTACGGGATGGATTGATCAGGGCCGGATTGCCTCTCTCCTCCGGTGTCATAGAATAAATGATCGCCTCGGTCCCTTTAAACACATCATCATCAATGTCCAGATCTGCCGGAAGTCCCATTCCCGGCATCATACCAAGAATGCTCTTGATACCGCCCATCTTCTTCATCTGGCCGATCTGCTCCAGAAAGTCATTGAAATCAAACTCCGCCTTGCGGAACTTCTTTTCCATCTCTCTGGCCTTGTCCTGATCGATCTCAGCCTCCGCTTTCTCAATCAGAGTAAGTACATCGCCCATACCAAGAATACGTGATGCCATACGATCCGGATAAAACTGCTCCAGATCAGAAAGCTTCTCTCCCATACCGACATACAGGATCGGACACCCTGTCACCGCACGGATGGAAAGTGCCGCACCACCTCTGGTATCACCGTCTAACTTTGTCAGAATGACTCCGTCTATCTCAATCTTTTCATGGAATGTCTTAGCTACATTGACTGCATCCTGACCTGTCATGGAATCCACAACCAGAATCGTCTGGTCTATGTCAATGTTCTCCTTGATCTCCTGTAACTCGCCCATCATATCCTCATCCACATGAAGACGTCCTGCAGTATCCAGAATCACAACATTCTCATTATGTGCTGCCGCATGCTCGATCGCTGCCTTAGCAATATCCACCGGCTTATGGCTGGTACCCATGGAGAATACCTCCACGCCCTGCTTTTCTCCGTTGACCTTTAACTGCTCGATCGCCGCCGGACGATAAATATCGCAGGCTGCCAGCAATGGACGACGTCCTTTCTGCTTCAGCTTTCCGGCAATCTTCGCCGTGGTCGTGGTTTTACCGGCACCCTGAAGACCACACATCATAATGACGGTAATCTCATTGGATGGCTTCAATGCAATCTCTGTGGTCTCACTGCCCATCAGATTGACAAGCTCTTCATTTACAAGCTTGATCACCATCTGCCCCGGCGTCAGGCTGTTCATCACATCCTGTCCAACCGCACGCTCCTGCACTGTCTTGACGAAGTTCTTTACTACTTTAAAGTTTACATCTGCCTCCAGAAGAGCCATCTTTACTTCCTTTAAAGCTGCTTTCACATCCTCCTCCGTCAAACGTCCCTTGCTACGGAGGTTCTTAAAAACATTTTGCAGCTTTTCGGATAAACTATCAAATGCCATATAAATAACCTTGCCTTTCCAAAGAACTGCAAACTTTGGGCCGCAGGCACAAGATTTGCAAAGCGAATTTTATTCGCTTGGTGAAAATTTTAAATTTTCACACTATCCCTCCATTTCAAAGTCTGCTTTTACAACACAATGGGTAGTATACACAATCGTTTTAATGTTGTCAAGTATTTTTCTTGACAAAAAACATTTTTTAAATATTATGGACATATCGATATATTACATGTGCGAAGCTTGTATATTATACATATTCTTCCAACATTTCTCCAACACATTTCTGTATTTCCCGTGAAATTTCTTCACATATGTCTTTGTTCATTCCGGCTTGCACTCCAACCCGGACCAGTTCACAGATACCCGGATCTTTTCCATTGCCATCTACCGTGGTTGTATGTTCCCCAAAATAAGTATTACTGTATGTCAGATCATAAGCCGGGCTTAACCTCCAGCAATCGTTTTCTTCATTATACAAGTATGAAAAGTTTTTCGAATGGTCGTCCCTATTATGTGCAAATACATTAAAACACATTCTTCGAAACATCTGCTCCCGTTCTATCGGATCATCGGCTGTCAGCAACCTCGTTAATTTCATTAGACTGTGATAATCCAGACTCGGCTGTTCAAAATCTAACTCTAATAATGCTGCTACCGTAGCTGTATGAATTCATCAAGCTTATCAGAATACTCCGTATTCAGAATTTTTTGACACTGCTCCGCCAGTTCATCCAGATCATCCATAGAATGTTCCTGTGCGATGTCTATATATGGCTCATACGCAAGCTTTCCCATTCCGGAATCTCCCACAATAGCCAGCCGGTCCAGTACCGTATAGGTTTCCGGGTTCTTTCCCTTTTGCCGGAGAAGTCGGTCCAGTAAAAGTCTTCCCCATGCATCCGGAAGACTATCTGCAAATATTCCAAACAAACCATTAAAATATGTTTTTTCCGGTACAAAAACACGTCCATTCACCGGCAGAGAAAACGGACTAATAGATACTTCCTTTTCCAGCCACTCGTCACTATATTGAAACGCCACTCTTTGATCCTGCGTCATTGCCAAAGTTCCCACAAGACAATCATCCCACAAAACCTTTATAAGATTATCTGCTTTCATTAATAACCTCCTGAATATCCCGGTAAGGAATCTGTGTAAATATATTGCGCAGATCCCCTGCTATATCTAATGCCATAGCAAGCTTCGTAAGACTCACAAGTGATATCTGACCGGTTGTCTCAAATCTTTTAATAGAACCGTAGCTTACCCCACTCATCCCTGAAAGTCTTTTTTGCGAAATAGATCTTCTCTTGCGAATATCCCGAACCCGCTGTGCAATTTTCAGATCAAGCTCTTCTGCCGTTTCCCATACCAGACCTCTCATTCCGTGTCATCTCCTTCCAGTAATTATGTATAATATTTTATCTATCTTTATTATATTTATGCATTTTGGGATAATATATTATCTATTAAATTATAACATTTTCTTATGATTCTTACAAGCAGAAACCTGTCCCATCAATGTCCCCGCAGATCCAGTTCACTATATATTCCATCATAGTCTCCCCAGGCATAAACAACGTAATAATTCTTCCCCTTGACCGCATGCTTAAAGCCCAGGTCCACATGTTCACTGGCACGCAGGCTCTGACCTTTCTGCCGTTCCACATCGCAATACCATTTCCTTGGAGTATTCGCTGCATAATATTTTTTCAGATCTTTCAGCGAAAGATCGCTTTTTACCAGCAATGCTCCCAGATACTGCATTCCATTTCCATTGCCCGACAGCTTTCCGGCGGTGGATACCTTTTCAATACATTCCGTCTGTTCCGGCATCGGCACCTGTGCAAGCTCTGTCATGGTCTGCTTTGCTATATGATCATTCTCCATTGGAATAGAGATCAAAAACAAAATTCCCCCGGCCATCACAATACATAACAGAAATATCAAAAAACGTTTTACTATGTTCATATCTTATCTTCAAGCCTCCCATATTTTTTAAATTATTACCCTTTCAATATTTATCGACAACACTTTGTTATTTCAATATGAAACTATCTGAGTTGCGGCTTATTAAAAAGCATCCGGAACACGCCACAACAGGCACATCCCGGATGTTTTCTTCTCAAACTTCAACCACAAAAATAAGTAGTTTAAGTATTTATTTTATTGACCCGTATCTTCTCTATTTCAGCTTGCTATACACATCATCGGTCACAGGTTCACACCACTCATTGGAGGTTTCCTCTCCCGGCACCTCTACTGCCAGATGGGAGAACCACTCTGTCGGAGCTGCACCATGCCAGTGCTTTACTTCTGCCGGAATATTAATGCGGTCACCCGGCTTCATCTCGACTGCTTCTTTTCCTTCCTCCTGATAATAACCGCGTCCTGCCACACATACCAGAATCTGACCACCACCGCTCTTTGCGTGATGGATATGCCAGTTGTTACGGCAACCCGGCTCAAAGGTTACATTGAAAATGCCCACCTGTTCTGTGGAAACCGGTGCCAGATAACTCTGTCCGATAAAATATTTTGCAAATGCATCATTCGGAGCACCGATTGGAAATACCATGGATTTTGCATGAGCCCTCATTGCCTCATCCTCATAAGTAAGATCTCCTTCTGCCACATCCCATACTTCTTTGGCCAGATTAAAGACTGCCCAGCCCTTTGGCCAACCGGTATAAAATGCAGTATGTGTAATGATCGCTGCAATCTCCTTCTGGGTCACGCCATGATCCTTTGCATTCTGTAAATGAAACTTCAAAGAAGAGTCTGTAATTCCTGACGCCATCAATGCAACAACAGTGATGATACTTCTTGTTTTTACATCAATATCCTGATTGTTCCAGTTCTCACCAAAAAGCACATCATCATTAAAATGTGCAAACTGTGGTGCAAATTCTGAAAGAGCTGCTCTTCCCGCTGTCTGTACGATTTTTTCCATAATAAACCTGCCTTTCCTGAATACTGCCGCCCCCGGCCGCAGATCACACTACAAATTTTCTATAACTGTTTTACCCATTCACTGATATCCTGTCTGCTGACATTATTTAAAAGCTTTCCTTCGGTAATTTCTACATCCGGTGCGGAAAGCTGTAATTCCTTCACGGTATTGCCAAAGCCGCTGCCTCCGGAAGTTGCAAACAGAACGATCTGCTTTCCTGCAAAATCATATGTCTCCAGAAATGTGTTAATAATGGTCGGTGCCACATACCACCAGATTGGAAAACCGATCAGGATCTTATCATAACCGCTGATATCAAGATCCGACTTTTTGATGGCCGGACGAAATGCCTTATCATTCATTTCCACACTGCTTCTGGACTTTTTATCCATCCAGTTTAAATCTGCTTTGGTATATTCCTTCTCCGGTGCGATCTCGTGAAGATCAAAGCCGCCTTCCTCTGCGATCATCTCTGCAATCTTCTTTGTATTGCCACTTGCACTGAAATATGCTACTAATCCTTTGCTCATAAAAAGCCTCCCTTTCTTTCCCGGCTCATAAATCCCAGACCACAGTCACAAAGCTGTCGTGCAAATAATTTATTCCACCTGTAAATTAAAGAAGATGTGTAAAACATCTCTCCGTTCCTGTCTTACACATCTATTTTAATCTTATATTCTATTTATGTCTAATACCTATATTAAATACTTTTCAATGCTTCAAAGGCATTGATCTCATCAATAAATTTATTCACCGCCTGGGAATTGGGAATATTACGTCTCCAGGCTATCACTGTGTTGGCGGTGATCTCCGGTGAAAGAGGCCGTTGTACCAGCAGATCCTCCCGCCAGTATCTTGCTGCCCCCTCAATGGACACCGGATATCCAAGTCCACAGGCAGCCATCACCCCGGCATTCGTGCCCAGATTACTGGTAAATGCAATCCGAATTTTCTTAAAATCCCTGCCAAACCAATTCACAAGCTCGCTCTGCACTCCCATTCTCTCCGGCAGGATCAGTGGCTTTCCGATCAGATCCTTCTTTTCAATATATTCCCTTGAGGCAAGAGGATCATCCGGCCGCATCCCCACAACCCAGCGATCGCTTCCCAGGATCCGTATATGATCCAGTCCCTGCGTATCCACCGGTTCCATAAATAGTCCAATATCTACAAGACCTTTATTCATCATTTCCGAGATGGTATCCGCTGTGGCTGTATGAAGTGCGATCTGGACACGAGGATACTTCTGCTGATAATTTCTGCATATCTCCGCCAAAGTCTCCACCACCGCAAATTCTCCACAGCCAATGGTGACCGTTCCCTCTACAATCCCTTCACTGCCCTTCAGCTCATCCAACGTCCGCTCCTCCAGATCCAGAATCTCAAGCGCCCTTCTTTTGAACAGGATTCCTTCTTCTGTCAGTGTAATATTCCTGCCGGAACGGGCAAACAGGGTAACTCCAAGCTCCTCCTCCAGAGCGGCAAGCTGCCTGGAAAGTGTCGGCTGTGTAATATGTAACTGCTGTGCCGCCTTTGTAAAGCTCTGTTCCTTTGCTACATTCAAAAAATAACGTAATATCCGAAAATCCATGGACAATCTCCTACTCTTTATGACGTGATCCATGCCACAACTCTTTTTTTCCGTGCCGCATTTCCAAAGCCTTTCCGGGATGCTTCGATGGACTTATAAGTACGATACACTATCTTCATGGAACATTCCCGCCTTCATTTTTATCTATTTTACTTGAAATATTTCTTATTGACAACAGCAAAAACGGGACCTCCAAGGAAGTCCCATCTGTTGTTTTATTTTCCTTAATTCTTTTCCATCACGATAATTTTATTGGAAATGTTGCGAACCGCCGGAATTTTTCCAAGCACATGGTAGATCGGCATCATTTTTTTCATGCCCTCCACCAGACTAACCTCTTTTTTATATGTAAATGCCGGGATCAGCTCCTGCAGGGCTTTTCCGTTTTTGATACCCCATACGAACTTCGCCTGACTTCCCTCAATAGATTTCTCCTTGATATGTTTTACAAAAAAAGGAGACATGGTTTCAATAAAAACCGTTGCCTTCGGCAAATTTTTCTCAATAACGGAAAACATCTGCAGAATATCCGCTTCTTTTAAATACATGGAGAGCCCTTCGATCACAACAAGAATGTCCTCTTTGTCATAAGAGATTTTCTCCGGATAAGAGGCATCCGTCGCCGATTTTGCAATCTGATATACCGGTCCGTCTTCCGTGAGAAACCGCTTCCGGATCTCCATGGTTTCCGGCAGATCAATATTATACCAGCGTGAATATTTTCCTCTCATACGGTAACATCTCGTGTCCAGACCACAGGCAATATTCACAACAACCGCCTGAGGATGGCTGTCCAGATATTCTCCCACCATTCGGTCAAGCACGATCGTTCTGGCAATCACCCCGGAGCCCATCGCCTTGTCCTTATCCGCATTGGAAAAATCATAGTCCAGCTCTGACACGATCTCCACTGCCATGGTATCTTTAATCTTTGCATCCGGCTTCTGCGATTCCTTCGCCCGTGCATACAGGGTCTGAATCATAGTTTCCGGTACTCCTGTTACAGTTACTTTTTCTTTCATCGTATCTTCCTTTCCACTATAGAAAACAATACGTTTCATTACAGCAACCTTATGTTAGTTTAATCTAACCGCTTTGTCAAGTTTGTACTAATTGATACATTTAAAATACAACAAAAATTCCACCTTATCCTTCCGCTCCACTTCCTTTAAAAATTCATCAAAGTCCGTAAGCACCTTCGTCGTCGAGGACACAAGATAAAATTACTTTTTAAATTTATATTTTCCTTTTCCGTGACCTGATACTGGTTCAATAATATCCGCCTGCACCAAATTGGAAAGTAGTTTCGAAGCACCTGAACTTTTCAGCTCAAGAATTTCCATAACTGCACTTCTTCCAAACACTCCATCAAAGCCAAACTCCTCAAAGAGTCTATGGATATGAGCCATCGTTTTTACTGTGAAGTCGCTGCCTTTCACAGAAAGTACACTTTCAATGTCCACTTTTATATCTTGAATGTCCACTTTTCCCTTCTCAATGTCCACTTTTACATCTTGAATGTCCACTTTTTCATTCTCAATATCCACTTTTTCTTCATTCAAAAGTCCACTTATGTGAAACATTTCCTGATATTCTGTTGTTTCGTGAATGCCTTTTATTGCCTCACGCCTTCCATACTTTCCACTATCTGTTTTTTATTTTTCTCATGCAGATACACTGGATTTATATTCGGTACATCTGCTGGTAAATCTGTTTTGTGTTCTGATATTTTCCAGAAGAATGTAAACCATAAATCTCTTCCACACTATATGGAAGATTGTACAGATTTTCTCTTGTAATGATTACAAAATAATTATCCGATTCTTTGATTTCGGATGCAAATTCTTCGGAACGGATAAAGGTATTTTCTTCATCTATAAATAAAATATTTCCCGAAATGTTTCTAAGAATAATCTTCCAGTCAGCACCTTCCAATGTCCTGCATGGGACATCACACATGAGATCTACTCCACTTGAATTTCCGAGATTGGCAAACTGCCGAATCATGTTAATCAGAGTAGTCTTT
>OIWV01000341.1_pt1 | contig 45504 bp, 41 predicted proteins | sample 1587751 | NCBI WGS metagenome assembly OIWV01 (sample SAMEA3888913, study PRJEB22519) | human gut metagenome | biome: human gut; feature: human-associated habitat; material: faeces | place: Denmark | collected 2010
CGAGCTGGGTTCAGAACGTCGTGAGACAGTTCGGTCTCTATCTATCGTGGGCGTAGGAGTTTTGAGTGGTGCCGTCACTAGTACGAGAGGACCGTGATGGACAGACCTCCGGTTTACCAGTTGTGCCGCCAGGCGCACCGCTGGGTATCCGAGTCTGGTTAGGATAAGCGCTGAAAGCATCTAAGTGCGAAGCCATCCGCAAGATGAGAACTCCATTGAGGGTCGTTGTAGACGACGACGTAGATAGGCTGCAGGTGTAAAGACGGTGACGTCAAAGCCGAGCAGTACTAATTGCCCGAGACTTTCTTTATAGTAGCGATACTTTCAGTTGTTGTACAACTTTTAACGACAGTTTTTGCTAATCAATTTGTCTAACTTATACGCTCGACGAATTAATAATTACTAATTAAGAATTACTAATTGTCGCAGCGAACGAATATTAGGCGGTTATTGCGGCGGTGTCCCACCTCTTCCCATTCCGAACAGAGAAGTTAAGCCCGCTTGCGCCGATGGTACTGCAATGCAATGCGGGAGAGTAGGTGGCTGCCTTCTTTACTTAGGGTCTTCAAGGTCTAACGACTTTGGAGACCTTTTTTTGTATAATACCAACTTTAAACTGTTAGTGTTGTATGGCAATATGTCGTACCTCATGCAATAACAATTATAAGTTTTATATCAATGCAAATGAAGAACTCTTTTACTCGTTGGTTGCCTCTAATAGGGCTTACCTTTGCTGTCTTTGTGTTTAATACATCCGAGTTTATGCCTATAGGATTGCTTACGGATATTGCTTCAGATTTGAACATAAGCGATGCCCGTGCAGGCCTATTAATATCTGTATATGCTTGGGTAGTGGCTTTAATGTCGTTGCCACTTATGATAATGGTTTCAAAGATGGAACTGAAGCGGCTGTTGTTAGGTATTATAGCATTGTTTGTTGTCAGTCATGTGGTCTCAGCAATATCCGATGGTTATTATATGTTTATGTTCTCACGTATTGGAGTAGCTTGTTCGCATGCTATCTTTTGGTCCATAGCTTCGCCTCTTGCCGTGCGCACCGTTCCGGAGGGTAGGCGAGCCCTTGCATTAAGTACCATAGCAACCGGCTCCTCGGTAGCTATGGTTGTTGGTTTGCCGCTCGGTCGTGTAGTTGGCCTATATATTGGATGGCGAATGACGTTCTTCTGTTTAGGTATGATAGCCGCAGCTATATTTGTTTTTATATCTATAGTGTTCCCGCGGCTTGAGAGCAGAGGCAAGTTCTCTGTTAAGAAGTTACCAGCGTTACTACGCAATAAGGTGCTTTTAGGAGTGTTTGTGATGTCAGTTCTTTTTGCGACAGCTCACTATACTGGGTATAGTTATATAGAGCCTTTCTTGGGCCGAATAGCCAATATGCCACAAGATATAGTTACAGCAACGCTTGTTGTTTTTGGAACATCGGGTATGTTAGGCAGTATAGCCTTCTCAAAGTATTATATGTCCAACCGCTACCGTTTTATCTTTGTTGTGACTTTTTGAACAGCCATAGCCTTGATATTAATGCAGGCAGCAGCTCTAAGCTTGTTCACAATGGTGTTGGTGTGCATCTTCTGGGGAGCTATGGCTACAGCGTTTAATATCGCTTTTCAGGACAATACGATACGTTTTGCGCCCGAAGAAGCTACGTCTGTAGCGATGTCAATATTTTCAGGCATATTCAATCTTGGAATAGGTTGTGGCGCATATATAGGCGGATTGGTTGTAAGCAATACTTCCGTAGCCTATATTGGTTATGCAGGAGGACTTGTAGGTGTGTTTGCCTCGCTGTATTGTGCTTTGCGCTTGTTCCCCAATATGCGCCGTAGAGAGCGTCAGCTTAGTACTTCTCAAAGTGCTGATAGTCTTTAAGCGAGCGATAGTTTCCGCCCCAACGGAATCCATATTTAGTAAAGAGACGATATGCAAGGTCGTCTTTATCAATCTTATATTTAAAGTTCCTGGAACGGTCGGCGTATTTGCGTCCCGTTTCAGGACTTATTTTATATGACCCGTCGGCACGTCGTTTGACGTATGGGTTGTATAAAGGATTAATATCGACAGCCTTGCCCATACTATGGTTAGACAACTTCTTAGAGCCAGCAACAGCGCGATAGTTGAAGCAAGTAGTGTTGTTATGGTTCATTGATATTATGTCGTCAGCATTGTAGTCGTCTATTAGTTGCATTCGCTCTATAGGATATTTTGCTTCGTATAGTTGTCTAAAGATATTGATAAGATCCTTAGCAACATCCTTGTGGCAAATCATCTCGCCAAGCTTGATACTTCCATCAATTGTGTAATGTAATAGATGCAGATAACGAAGTTCGTCGCGCTTAATGCTACAATTATGTTTGTACGACTTGCCATAGATGCGTTTAAAAAGTGCGCTGTCAATATAATGTTGAGTAAAGCATTTGTCAACGCCGAATGTTTTAACCTCCTCATAGCTAACAATAGCTCCGACATGCCACTGCGACAGAGTATTGCTTGGTGTATTTGCCTGTGCTGGTATCGCGATTAGGAAAGTGGCATTTAATGCCGCAACCGTTTCGATTTTATTATAGATGAGCATCATAATCAGAATAGTAGTGTATATAAACGAAAAAACCGCCGACCCGAAGGTCAGCGGTTAATCTCTCATTTTTCTGTTCGAACTATCGAATTACTGAGCGTTTGCAGTATCAACTGAAACTGTGTCAGCTGTTGTGTCAACAACCTGAACAGTATCGCTGTCAGCGTTTGCTGCGGGAGCAGCTGTTTTGTTACCACATGATGCGAAAGAGATAGCTGCGATAGCTACGAACATTAAAACTAATTTCTTCATTTTTTCTTTGCTTTTTAAATCTGTAAAACAATCATTTGTTTATTAAAACATTGCAAAGGTAAGTATTTTTTTGATACCGCGTTAATGTTTTAAGGTTTTTTTTTTGCCTATTTTGTAACCCTCTTATAAAGCGTTGAAAATCAATAACATACAGACTGTAAACAAATGTTAATGTTTTTGTTAGGTGTTAAGTAAGGTTCAAAATCATTGTTTTTAGGTGTTTTTGTGTGCGCACAAAAGGCGAGATGTGGAGCTTACAGGTAAATAGTAGATGCTCGTTTGGAATGTCGTGAGAGACTACTGACTATTATTTATGGTGTGTATTAAGTTCTTTGTAGTGTAAAAATAAGTGCAAGGTGTGTTTAGTAGCATAATTTTGAGTAACTTTGCAGTCACCTAACAAGATATACATATTATATATACATATATAGATGATAAATACATCAGTATTCCAAAATAAGAAAGCCGCCTACTATACTCTTGGCTGCAAGCTCAACTTCTCAGAGACGTCAACATTTGGAAAGATGTTGATGGAGCTTGGCGTAACAGGTGCACAGGATGGCGAGAAGGCCGACCTTTGTCTTATCAACACGTGTTCGGTTACAGAAGTGGCCGACCACAAGTGTAGACAGGCTATACATCGTATGGTTCGTGAGAACCCAGGTGCCTTTGTTGTAGTAACAGGATGCTATGCCCAGTTAGAGTCGGAGCGTGTCAGCAAGATTGATGGTGTAGACTTGGTACTCGGTTCAAACGAGAAAGCCGACCTCGTACAGTTCTTAAGCGACGCTTGGACAGCAAAGGAGTCGGAGCGCGAGATGGGCGAGATGGGCGTACAGGAGTCGCTTCATCAGTTCTTCTCGGTAAAGACAAAGAACATCAAGTCGTTTGCTCCCTCGTGCTCTCGAGGCAACCGTACACGTTATTTCTTGAAGGTACAGGATGGTTGCGACTACTATTGCACCTACTGCACAATACCTTATGCCCGTGGCAACTCGCGCAACCCATCTATCGACTCGCTTGTGGCACAGGCTCGACAGGCAGCCGAGGAGGGCGGCAAGGAGATTGTATTGACAGGCGTCAACATAGGCGACTTTGGCAAGACAACTGGCGAAAGCTTTGTCAACCTTGTTAAAGCCCTTGACCAGGTAGAAGGCATTGAGCGCTATCGTATCAGTTCGATGGAGCCCGACTTGCTCTCCGACGAGCTTATCGACTTCTGTGCAACGAGCCGTGCTTTCATGCCTCACTTCCACATACCGTTGCAGAGTGGTAGCGATGAGGTGTTGCGCTTGATGCACCGCCGTTACGACAAGGCCCTATTTGCCCACAAGATAGCGCTTATCAAGGAACGTATGCCGGATGCCTTCATTGGCGTCGACGTAATGGTGGGATGTCGTGGCGAGACCCCTGAGTGCTTTGCCGAGTGCTACGACTTCCTCGAAGGTGTCGACGTAACCCAGCTTCACGTCTTCCCTTATAGCGAGCGTCCTGGTACAGCAGCCCTCCGCATACCTTATATAGTGAACGATGCCGACAAGAAGCAGCGCAGCAAGCAGCTGCTTGAGCTTAGTGAGCAGAAGCGCATAGCCTTCTACGAGCGTTATATCGGTACCGAGCGTGAGGTATTGTTTGAGAAGGCGGTACGCGGAAAGGCAATGCACGGATTTACCGACAACTACATACGTGTAGAGCTTTCGCCCCGTAATGCCAGTGACGAGTACGACAACAAGCTCATCCGAGTGCGTCTTGGCGAATTCAACCAAGACCATTCGGCACTCAAGGCAGAGATTATAAAGTAGATAGTAAGCAGATATTCGATATGAAGAAAGTTGCTATTGTGATACTCAACTGGAACGGCGCTGCTATGATGCGCCGCTTCCTGCCGTCTGTCATAGAGCACTCGCAGGACGTAGCCGACATCGTAGTAGCCGACAACGCATCCTCCGACGACTCTTTGCAGTTGCTTCGCGACGAGTTTCCAACAGTTCGAACCATTGTTCTCGACAAGAACTATGGCTTTGCCGAAGGCTACAACCGTGCGCTCAAGCAGGTGGACAACGAGTATTATATGCTTTTGAACAGTGATGTCGAGGTAACCGAAGGCTGGCTCGACAAGCTTGTAGAGTTTATGGATGCCCATCCAGAGGCAGCCGCCTGTCAGCCCAAGTTGCGTGCCGAGCACACTCGCGATATGTTTGAGTATGCTGGTGCAAGTGGCGGCTATCTTGACCGTTACGGCTACCCATTTTGTCGTGGACGCATATTTGATACTGTAGAGAAGGATCAGGGGCAGTACGACGACATAGCCGAAGTGCTTTGGGCTACAGGAGCCGCATTGATGATACGTCGTGCCGACTATTGGGATGCAGGTGCTCTTGACGGTCGATTCTTCGCCCATTGCGAGGAGATAGACCTATGTTGGCGTCTGTGCAGTTTTGACAGGAAGATATATTGTGTGCCTCAGAGCGTTGTGTATCATGTAGGAGGCGGAACGTTGCCAAAGGGCAATCCGATGAAGACCTACCTCAATTTCCGCAACAACCTCACGATGCTCTACAAGAATTTGCCCGAGCAAGAGCTGCGTCATGTTATGCGCGTAAGATTTTGGCTTGACTACGTTGCTGCTTTCAAGTCGTTGTTGCTCGACCGCAACTGGGGCGAGTTTAGTGCCGTGCTGCGTGGCAGACGTGCTTTCAAGGCTTGGAAGAAAGATTTTGTCGAAGACCGCAAGCACATACAGGCACGCCGGGTAGAAACATCCTGTAAGATGCGCAAGCCCTACAGCATCCTTTGGATGTATTATGTCAAGGGCAAGCACACATACAAGTAAATATACAATAAACCGTTAGTGTTTATAAATTTTTAAAGGTTAAACGTCAAAATAAGGCTTGGCGTTTAACTTTTTTAGCTGAATACTTTGCTTTTAAAAACTTTTTTAGTATTTTTGCAAAAGAATATTCAGCATTTGCCTATTGTGAGAAAGTTATACATTATTATAGTAACCGTCATATTATTAGCTTCGACCGCTTGCGAGTTGAAGTTGAAGCAATATGGTGAAGACAGTCAGACAACGCTTGTCGAGGTGCAGCGTTATGACCGTCTGCAAAGCCGTTATCTCACAACTGGCGACTTCTCTGCCCTTCAGCAGATGAATATAGAATATTCCATGGAGACCCGCACGCTTATAGAGGACGTGCTTCGTTTGGGCGAAGTGAACGACCCGGAGATAAATTCAAAGTTTCTTAATTTCTACCAGGACACCATTTTGCAGTCGCTCATAGCCGATGCCGAGTTGCAGTATGCCAGCATGAGCGACATTAACAAGCAGTTCAGCAGTGCCTTCAAGAAGCTTAAGAAGCTCTCTCCAAAGATGCGTATGCCCGTTATCTACTCGCAGATAGGTGCTTTAGACCAGAGCGTGATAATAGGCAACAACACCATCGGCATCTCTCTCGACAAGTATCTTGGCAAGGACTATCCTCTCTACAGCCGCTTCTACACCGAGGAGCAGCGCCAGCTTATGACCCGCGAGCATATCGTGCCCGATTGTATGAGCTTCTATCTCCTTGGTATGTACCCGTTGAAGAACTACGAAACCCGTACTCAGTATGAGCGCGATCTGCACATGGGTAAGATAATGTGGACGGTTAATTGGTTGTTGGGCAAGAAGGTGTTCAGCACAAAGTATACAGCCATTGTCGACCAATATGCCAAGAATAACTCTAAGTTGACGGTTAAGGATATACTCGAATCGGACAAGTTCTGATTCGGCATTACTTAGCTACAAGCCTTGTATAGGCAGCAGCATTGTTGTTAGAACAGGCAGCCTTGTTGTTGGACATTTTGTTGCTTGATGTCCCTCATGTTGCTAAGCTCTGTCAGCAACCTTACTTTCTCGGCATCAAGCGCCCCTTGTTTCATTCGTTTCTTATTGTATTTCCACCAGTTAAGCAGACCGCGGTTTTCCACCTTCTTCTTGTCTGGCAGCTGTTTGTGCTCTTCAATGTAGTGTTTAAGGGCCTCGTATCCGTTGAGCCAATTCTGTTCTCTTGTGTTCATATTCTTAATATTGGTTATTGATATAGGTGTGTCAATAGTGGCAAGCAAATTGCCCTGTAATGTCAAAAGCGTTCGTTGTCGAAGCTTTAGCCATTACAGGGCGTATCGCTATAAATATCCGTTTGTCTTAGAAGGCAACATTGAAGCCGAGGTTCACGCTTGCGTTAGAGCTAAGCGGTATAAACTCCTTGCTTGTCTTGCCGAGGATGTGGTCCATACCCACAAAGATGTTCATACCCTTCGGGTGAATGTTCAATATCCAGCCGCAGCTTGCAGTGAAGCTGTTTACGGCAAAGTTCACACCACCATCAATCCACTTCAGCGGAGCAACGTTGGCGCTCAAGCGGCCCTCAGTCCATGTATACTTGCCGTTGAAGCGGGTAGAGCTAAGGAAGCCGAAGTGCAACTTGCGGTAGAGCGGGAATGTATACTCGCCACCGAGGTTAAGCGTAGCGCCTATACCTGTAGAGCGGCTGCCCTGGTCGTTGTCGTTAGAAAGGTTGGCAAACTCGGCAATCTGGTCAGAGTACTTGTCGCCCTGTCCACTGAACGAGTTAGGCTTCTTGTTGCCCTCGCTGTCGTTCTTCTTGGCAGATATGTCGTGGAAGCCGCTGAACTCGAATGTCTCTTGCTTGTTAGAAGCCTGCATATTGTTGCTCCAGTTGATAAAGCCGAGGTCGATAAGCGCAGCGCTTACGGTCCAGTCGTCGTTGATTTTGTATACACCTCCGAGGTCGAAAGCCATACCAAATCCGCCCAGGCCGGCACCGTCAACATCCATATCGTTCACATAGCGGTATGTACCCTTGCCGTCCTGCTTGAATTCCTTTTCCTCTTCCTTGAATGTAAAGCCCTTCATCGACACGTTGGCACGAGCCTTGCCCGACATAATCCACTTGTCCTGACCTGCAAGGTCGGCACGCAGATTGGTTATCTGCAAGTCGCCGCGTGCTGCACCGAATAGCAACTTAACCTTGGCACCTACGCGCAGCTTGTCGTTGATTTTGCGAGAGTGGCCGAAGGCGAGCTGTACAAACGACTGTGCGTGTACATTGATGTCGTCCATATTGTATGTCTTGTTGCCAGTGTTCTTTGCAAACTCGAACAGCTCGTAAGGCAGCGACATGCCGATGTTGGTGCGTGCGTCGATAGAGAAGGTGTTGTATCCACCGAAAGCCTTGAATCCAGCCGACAGCAATGTGATGTCCACGTCGGCATTGATGCGGTTGCTACCCTTGTTGAAACCCTTAAGCGCCTCGCTTGTAGAGATGTACGGGTTCATAAAGGTAGTCTTGTTGTTGTCGCTGTCGATACCGTATTTTGGGTTGTCGAAGAGCACGTCGCCCAATCCGAAGTTGCCCTGTGCGCGCACGTTCAGATTGCCGAGAGCCGGCAGCGACACATAGTTCTGCTGGTTATCGAAGGCAGGGTTCAGGTTGTGGCGGAACTTGTAGTCCTCTGTAAAGTAGCCCGAGTTAAGACCCTGGGCCATCATGTTGCCGCATACCGCAGTCAGTGTAGCGGCGAGTATATATTTACCTAATCTTTTCATAATATCGAGTTGTGTTGAGGTTAGTTAAAGTCAGCTATTATCTTTCCAACAAGTTTCACCTTGATATTCTTTGCAGTGATGGTGTGGTGGTAAGCGTTTATAGTCTTTCCGACGATAGCGTCATTGCCTTCGCCTGCAGCCAGCTTAATATTGTATTTCAGACCGTCCACCTTCTTCAGCATACCGCTCTTCTTCTCACGCAGAGTGATGATGATAGGAGTGGTCTTGGCCTGCACGCCGTCGGTAGAAGCGGCAATCGAGTTGGATACCTTCACCTCGATAAGGTCTTGCGACATTTTGTTGCCGTTCACGTCGATAGCGTCGGCGTTTACGTCGAGATAAGCAGGCAGCTTGTTCTCGATGTCGGCAGTAAGCTCGATGTATGTACCCTCGGCAAACTCGCAGTCCTCGATGTCCTCGTTCCATCCGTCGAACGAGTCGGTGTAGCTGATGTTGGCTCCGGCATCGAATGCCAACGGTGCTGTGATGTTATACTTCGGAGTGATGGTGTACTGGTGTCCTAATTTTACCTCTGCTTCCTGTGTAGCATCGGCAGAAGCGTCGGCATTAAACTTTATGGTCTTCGGTATAGTGGCGAAGATATCCGAAAGGTTTGGCACCTCTACAACTTCGTCGTAATTTGTAGCGTCCACACCCTCCTTGTGCTTGCAGATGCAGATGCGTGTGTTGGCGTTAGGCTTGATGGTCATCTTTGGGATGTCAACCGAGCAGTTAGGCTTGCCGTTGTCGAATGTAGCCACGATGGTGCCCGATACCTTGCCCGTAACAGCGATGTCGCTGCCAATCTTGAGTTCGATAACAGGGTTGTGCAAGTTCACGTTCACCTCGTCGCCGGTAAGGAAGTCGGGCACGTCGTTGATTTCGATATTGCCGAGGTTTCCGAGGTCGATATCCGGGTTAAACTTACCCTTTGCGCTTGTGATGGTGATATCGCCCATTGACATAACAGCCGATAGGTGTAGGTCGGACGGTATAGAGGTTACGTTAGCGTTAATCTCGTCGAAAGAGATGCTTGTCTCTATTTCGCCCTTCATGTTCACCTTGCCCTCGTTCTTCTTGTTGGCTACAAATGTCAGCTTGTTGTTGGTGGTAGGTGTAGCCTTAAAGTCAAGCGTGGTCACCTCCCCCTTTATAACGATGTCGGAAGCTGTATTGACGTCCTTAAGTGTAATCTTGCCCGTCTTCGGGTCGTAGCTATAGCTGTTTGGCGAGCATGACGTGATGTCGAGGTGCATGTACGATGGAATCTGGAGTGTAAGCTCCTTGAATTTAGGCACAAAGCTCTTCAGGTCGTTGCTCAGATTAACCCTGATGGTAACCGGAGCCGCAACGCCAGCCGATGTAAGGTCTTCAATCTCCTTAGGAGCGTTGCCCACGTATTCAAACTCGGCCACCTTGCCGCCAGCCTTAATCAGGTCAATCTTCTTGGCGCGCTTGGATAGCTTGCGTCCCGAAAGCAGAGCCGATGGAGGTACCGTTACCACAACCTTAAAGTTGTTGTTGATGCCCTGGCTTGTAACGACAACCTTGTCGATGTTAGGGTGTGCGGGTGTACAATCGTCGCCTTCCTTATGGAACATATAGTCGCCATTATCGGCAATAGACACAAGGTCGCTGTTGTTAAGCTCAAGGAAGTCGTCAAGCATAATGTTCTCGGTGCTGTTGGTAGGCAAGGTCAGTCCGTCGCCACCAATGCCGATAGTAGTGTCGATTTTCGACAAGTCGAAATCATTATCGGTACATCCGGTGCCCAAGGTCAGCAGACCGCAAGACAACAGGCATACCAACATCTTTGATTTGTTGCTGTCATTCTTCATAAAATCTGATGTTTTGATGTTAATAATTAAGCAATTTAGTTTTAAAACAGTAACGTGGTGTTTGGTTGTGATAGGGTTGTTATACATATACTGCCTTATACATTTGCAAATGTAAACAAAATTAAATAAATGACAAAGTAAAATAAAGGATTATTTCTATATTTATCCGTTTTTTCTTCAAAATTGGCTTATATATACTATGTGCCAATCTCTTTTTTGTATACAAACCATAATCAAAATGTTGTGATGGTTTAAAAAAAACGCACAAGGATGTCGTTATGTGCAAGACTTTCAGTAACTTTGCATAAATTACACCAATAACAATATATGACAGAAAACAAGAAAACATTACTCGGACTATCGCTTAACGAACTAAAGGAAGTGGCTAAGTCGCTCGGCATGCCAGCCTTCACCGGCGGCCAGATAGCCAAGTGGCTCTACGTGCAGCACGTGATGTCGATAGACGATATGACCAACATATCAAAGGCAAACCGCGACAAGCTGGCTGCCGAATACACCATAGGATGTATGCCGCACATCGAGTGTCAGAAGTCGAAGGACGGCACCATCAAGTATCTCTTCCCCACAGCGTCGGGCAAGCACGTCGAGACCGTGTACATACCCGACCACGACCGCGCCACGCTGTGTGTGTCGTGCGAGGTGGGTTGCAAGATGAACTGCCTCTTCTGCCAGACAGGCAAGCAGGGCTTCGAGGGCTACCTCACCGTTGCCGACATCCTCAACCAGATATACTCTCTGCCCGAACGCGACAAGCTTACCAACATAGTGTTTATGGGTCAGGGCGAGCCAATGGACAACCTCGACAACGTGCTCAAGGCAACGGAGGTGCTGACGTCCGACTACGGTTACGCCTGGAGCCCCAAGCGCATAACCGTGAGCAGCGTGGGTGTAAAGAACAAGCTCAAGCGATTCCTCGACGAGAGCGATTGCCACGTCGCTATAAGCATGCACTCGCCCATACCCGAGCAGCGTGCCATGCTCATGCCTGCCGAGCGCGGTATGTCCATTACCGAGGTTATCGACCTTATGCACCAGTACGACTTTACGCATCAGCGTCGCCTGTCGTTCGAGTATATCATGTTCCGCGGTGTCAACGACTCGATGACGCACGCCCGTGAGATAGTAAAACTAACCAAGGGTCTGTTCTGCCGCATCAACCTCATACGCTTCCACAAGATTCCTAACGTAGACCTCGAGGGTTGCGACGAGCAGAAGATGGAGGCTTTCCGCGACTATCTCAACAACCATGGCATCATCACAACGATACGTGCAAGTCGTGGACAGGACATCTTTGCTGCATGCGGACTGCTGTCTACTGCCAAGACGATAGAGCAGGAGAGGAAGTAGAAAAAACGAAAGCCCTACCCCCAACCCCTCCCCCATAGGGAGGGGAGTGATGTGTGACGATTGTTGATAAAGTCATATATATACTATTTGCTATGTACAAGTTAAGATATTCCTTACATCTCACCCATCCCTGTCTACTCGGCCTCCTCGCCCTCATGAGCCTTTTCTTTGCTGCCTGCAACGGCCGCAAGAGTATGCTGCCAGCCAGTGGCGGACGCCCGTTTGAGGTAACGGTGGTGGGCGATGTGGACAGTGTCTTGTACAAAGCTCTAAGCATGGAGGTAGAAGGGTTGCCGCTGCCCGAGCCAATGTTCGATGTAAGCGAGCCCAACGTCAAGCCCTCCGAGGCGTTGAGGGGAGTGTTGCGCTATGCACGCTCGTTGGTGATAGTAGACATCAACCCCAAGAAGTACAACCGATTGCGCCTTGAATGGAGGCGCAACCGCTATGCCGAGCCGCAGCTCATAGTGCTGGTATGTGCCCCGTCAGCCCAGTGCCTGTGCGACACCACAGCCCAAGGCATAGCCCTGCAAGGCAAAGCCACGCTGTTGGCGGCACGCCTTAAGGAGCACGAGCTTAAAGCCTACACCGAGCTGTTGCGCCGCAAGCACAACCCCAAGATGGAGGCAGAGGTGAGGCGGATGTTTGGTTTCGACCTCCCTATACCTGCCGATATGACCTCGTGCAAGAAGGGCAAGGACTTTATCTGGATTTCAAACAACTCGCCAACGGCTATGCAGAACATCTGCATCTACAAGCATCCGTTTGCCAAGCGCGACAGCGTGATGCAGGTAAATATCAAGGGTGAGACCGACTCGATGTACATGTCGACGGTGCACGATGCCTGTAGCGTTGTCTACGGGTACGACGAGCAGGAAGACGTATATACGCACCTGTGGCGCGGATTGTGGGAGATGCGTGGCGACGCAATGGGCGGACCGCTTGTGGCACGGTCGATATGGGGATATTATCCTCGTGAGATTGTAACGGTAGAGGGGTTTGTCTATGCCCCTGGCAAGAAGAAGCGCAACCTCATAATGCAGCTTGAGGCCATCCTTCAAGCCACGCACAAGCAGCATGCCAAGCACGGGCAGCAGCCTGTTAGACATCTGTCGGGCAAGAAGCATATTGACTAATTACTAATACACAATATATTATATACACAATGGAAGATAGAAAAATACGCGTTGCCATAACGCATGGCGATACCAACGGTATCGGATACGAGCTTATTTTTAAAACCTTTGCCGAGCCTGAGATGCTGGAGCTTTGCACCCCCATCATCTATGGTTCGCCCAAAATTGCTGCCTATCACCGCAAGGCAATGAACACACAGGCCAACTTCAGCATCATCAACAAGGCTGAAGACGCACATGACGGACGTGTCAACCTCCTCGCATGTTTTGACGACGAGGTAAAGGTAGACCTCGGCATACCTACAAAGGAGTCGGGTGAGGCTGCCCTCAAGGCTATCGACCGTGCCATGACCGACTTCCGCAGCCAGCTCTTCGACGTGCTTGTGGCTTGCCCGGTTAATCCTGCCAATATGTCGGATGCCAACTTCACCTACCGCGGACTGAAGCATTACTCGGAGACAAGCATCGGCGACGGAGCCAAGGCTGTAAAGATGATGATTAACGAGTCGATGCGCATAGCCATTGCCACCGACGGACTCGCCATCAAGGACGTGCCCTCGCACATCACAGAAGAGCTGCTTATGGCTAAGCTGCGCACCGTCAACGAGGCTATGAAGCGCGACTTCCGCCTCTCCAATCCACGCATCGGTGTGCTTGCCCTCAACTCTACCGCCAACGGCGAGGAGGAGAAGAACATCATCGGTCCGGCTGTATGCAAGGCTGCCGACGAGGGCATCAACGCATACGGACCATACGCTGCCGACGAGTATTTTGGCGAGAATATATACGACGCCTTCGACGTTACGCTGGCTATGTACGACGACCAGGCCATCATCCCCTTCACAACGCTCATGCAGAACGACGGCATCTACTACGTGGCATCTCTGCCACTTGTATGCACAGCGCCTGCACAGACACCTTCCTTCGACGCTGCCGGACAGGGCATAAGCGACGAGAGTGCCTTGCGCCACGCCATATTCGAGGCTATCGACATCGTGCGCAACCGTGCCGAGTACGACGAGCCGCTTGCCAACCCGTTGCAGAAGCTCTATCACGAGAAGCGCGACGAGAGCGAGAAGGTGCGCTTTGCCATCCCTAAGAAGCGCGACGGATTCCGCCCCGACCGCAAGCAGGCACCGAGAAACGAAAACGCACGACCTGTGGCAGACAACAAGCCTGCACCCGAAGCGCCACAGGCTGCACCCGCAACAAACGAATAGTAGATATTGAAACCTAAATATCAAAACGCCTTCTTCCTCTTTGGGGTGGCGGTTCTTATACTTATGCTGACACAGCTCGACTACACCCAGGTGTGGAACGGGCTGTGTCATGCTGGTTATTGGTCCATAGCCGTGGTTGCGCTATGGGCTTTTCTTTACATCTTCAACACCGCGTCGTGGTACATCATCATCAATTCGGGCGGCAAGACGCCTGTGCGTTTCTGGTGGCTTTATAAGATAACCGTTTCCGGTTTTGCCCTCAACTATGCCACGCCGGGCGGACTGATGGGCGGCGAGCCATACCGCATTATGTCGCTCTCGCCAATTGTTGGCGCCGAACGGGCGTCGTCGTCAGTCATACTCTTTGCTATGACCCACATCTTCAGTCATTTTTGGTTCTGGCTTCTGTCCGTGGCGCTTTACCTTATAGTGCGTCCTCTCGACGTCTTTATGGGTGGACTGCTTGCAGCCGTCACGGCGTTCTGCCTGCTCGGTCTGTGGTTCTTCATAGTGGGCTATCGCAAGGGCCTTGCCCGTCGTGCTCTCGGTTTGCTTAGCAGGGTTCCCGGCTTGCGTCAATGGGCAGCCCGCTTTGTCGACCAGCACCGCCAGCAGCTCGACACCATCGACCGTCAGATAGCGGCTCTGCACAATCAGAACCGACGCACATTTGTGTCTGCGGTACTGCTCGAGCTTATGTGCCGCGTATGCTCGGCAGCCGAGATCTACTTCGTTCTGCGTGTTCTCATGCCCTCTGCCAATTATGCCGACTGCATCCTCATCCTCGCCTTCACCTCGCTCTTTGCCAACCTCCTCTTCTTTATCCCCTTGCAGCTTGGCGGCAGGGAGGGTGGCTTCCTTATGTCGGCGGCAGGTCTTGGACTTAAAGCCAGCCAGGGTGCCTTTGTTGCCCTTATCGTCAGGGTGCGCGAATTGGTGTGGACCGGCATAGGCTTGTTGCTTATAAAGACAATGTCGTCGTCGGCAGGTGCTACTCGGCAAAAGGTGGAGTAGGGGTTAGTATAATCTTTTTTATTTTTTAACCTCTCATTCTATCATTATTTAGGGCTGCGAATGGGGTAAGTTGCAGATATACAATGAGATGCGAGAGTGTTAGGTGGCGGGATGCAGTGGCTATCTGTCATCAATCCAACACTGATGTGTCACTTGTCTGTTGCGTGACACTTTGATGATAGATGTATGATAGGTTGTCCATGTTTTCGGCAACCTAACACTACTGGAAGACCACTCGTACACAATAGGTTACGAGGATTTGTGTCCCTAAAAAGTGATAGGTTGATAGGTTGCGAAAATAAAAAACATATAATAAGAGGTACAGATTGTGTCCGTACTTGTCTTCCAACCAAGGCTTACTGACTGACCAATTAAGCCTTGGTGACCGACCAATTAAGCCTTACTGACTGACCAATTAAGGCTTACTGACTGACCAATTAAGCCTTACTGACTGACCAATTAAGGCTTGATGACTGACCAATTAAGCCTTAGTTGCGTTTAATGAATTTCCTGTTTTAGCTCTTCGTACAAATCCACAGGTCCCAAATGCCAATATTTGGTACTCTCTGTAGACAATTTCTTATATAGTTTAGAACGATAAATACGGTTCAGACACTCTTGCAGTGAGAATCCATATTCATCATGTAGATATTCCACCAGCCAGCTTATTTTGCCTGGCAAGAGTAAATGGAGGTTGCTTTGATTAATCTGAAACATATTACAATTCAATTTTAATGGATTCAATAAAACGCAAGGCTGTAAGAGCCTTATCTGTGTGGAATAGATACTGGTCTACAAGTTTGTATGTCTTTAGTTCACGGATAAGCGTCTCGACACTTATAGCCCCAGCTTCGTATAAGCCGAACTGAAGATAAACTCTATCGTTAGCGACTGGTCCATACACAATGTCGTAGTTGTGGGTAAAGTCAAACTTGGTTCTGTTTGCCATTACAAAATCAGCCCATTCTTCATTAGGTTCGGGGAAAATAAGGCTGTTGAGTTCAGATAACTTTTTGTCGTCAAATTCATAAACATTTATGTAACCACAGTTAGAGTTGTTTTCAAGCATACGTCTTTCTACCCATTCTTTGGCTTGCTTCTCTGATGTTGTGGTATAGAAGCCTTGGCCGTAGTCGAGTTTACGATTTGGTTTGAGAATCATAGGATGCTCCACCATCTCTAAGCTACCATGATATATTTTCATTGTTCTTTTTGTTTTCTTATTTCAATAAACTCGTCTATTTCAGCAATAAGCCATTGGCGACCTTGGGTATGAAGCGGCTCAAAGCATTTGCTAAGATATTCTATTACGCCGTATTGGGAGAACAGGTCAAGCACTTGTTCTCCGCTCATTTTTTTAGCTGCCCCATATTCTTCAATGCAGAAAGCAACGAAGAGGGCTATACTCTTGTCTTCTTTGTTCATTATTTTTGTTTGCAAATATAAGTATTATAATTGATAACTCAAAACTTGTTGTTTGATTTCTTGTGTTTTAAAACCATATAGCCAAATCCCCCATACTCAAATTCCCTTCCCTCCCAGTCAATATAATTTAACTTCTTTACAGGAAAAAGTGAGGTTTAATAGCCCTTTTCTCAATAATTATGTGTAATTTTGCTACCAAATGGACACTTCTGAACTTCAAAGAATAAAACAGCGGTACAACATCGTGGGCAACTGCGATGCTTTGAACCATGCTCTCGACGTTGCCTTGCAGGTGGCGCCGACCGATCTTAGTGTGCTCATTATGGGCGAGAGTGGAGTGGGAAAGGAGATAATTCCTCGACTCATACACGACAATTCGCCACGCAAACGCGAGAAATACTTTGCAATAAACTGCGGTTCTATACCCGAAGGCACCATCGACAGCGAGCTCTTCGGACACGAGAAAGGCTCCTTCACCGGAGCGATAGGCGAGAGCGAGGGCTACTTTGGCACAGCCAACAAGGGCACTATCTTCCTCGACGAGGTTGGCGAGCTGCCTATAGCCACACAGGCGCGGCTGCTGCGTGTGCTCGAGACGGGCGAGTATATACGTGTGGGAGGACAGAAGGTTATGAAGACCGACGTGCGCATCGTTGCCGCCACCAACGTCAACATGCACAAGGCCATAACCGAGGGGCGCTTCCGCGAGGACCTCTATTACCGCCTAAACACCATACCCGTACAGATGCCGCCACTGCGCGACCGCGGCGAGGACATCCTCCTGCTTTTCCGCCTCTTCACGATGCAGATGGCAGAGAAGTATCGCATACCACGCATCACGCTTACCGACGACGCCAAGGCGCTTATGCTGAAGTATAAGTGGCCCGGCAATGTGCGACAGCTCAAGAACATCACCGAGCAGATGTCGGTGCTGAGCCAGCAGCGAGAGATCAATGCCGAGATGCTAAGCAAGTTTATACCCAACGGGCAGGAGAGCACCGAGCTTACCACCACAGCTACCCCGGGCGCCCACTCGTACGAGAGCGAGCGAGAGATACTGTACAAGATACTGTACGAGCTGCGTGGCAACGTTAGCGAGCTGCGCCACGAGGTAACGTCGCTCCGTAAGCAGATAGACGACAACCGTGCTATCGACTCGTTTGCGGCAAGCCGTCAGTTGGCCTCGCTTTCGGCGTCCGACACACATATAGGCGCCGATGCGGCACACGCCATACAACCCTACCCGCATGCCGCCCGTCCCTACAACAATGGCGCACAGGCATACAGCAATGGAGCCAATCCCCACTTCGACCCCTACCAGGAGGCAGAGGCAGAAGAGATAAACGATGCCGAAAGCATAAGCATGGGCGAGGGCGAAAGCCTTAACCTTAGCGACATAGGACGACAGGCGGTAGAGATGGCGCTCGAGCGCAACAACGGCAACCGCAAGAAGGCGGCACAGGAGCTTGGCATCTCCGACCGCACGCTGTACCGACGCATCAAGCAGTATGGGCTTGAAAAGTAGCACGCTGCAACCCTACAAACCATTAAAGAATGAAACGAATACATCATCTTACACATTATATATATATAGCACTTGTGCTCGTCGTGGGCCTTACGGCTGTGTCGTGCGCCTTCAAGGGCTATAAGTTTAATGGTGCGAGCATCGACTACACCAAGACCAAGACCATACAGATAGCCGACTTCCCTATACGCTCGAGCTATGTGTGGGGTCCGATGGGCCCGATGTTCAACAATCAGCTTAAGGACCAGTTTGCCAACCACACCAAGCTGATACAGGTTAAGCGTGGCGGCGACCTCAAGATAGAGGGCGAGATAACCCAGTATACACAGCGCAACAAGTCGGTGGCAGCCGATGGACGCTCGGCACAGACAGAGCTGGCAATAACCGTCAACGTCCGATTCACCAACAACGCCAACCACAGCGAAGACTTCGAGCGACAGTTTACAGCCAACAAGTCGTACGAGACAACGCAGAGCCTTGCATCCGTGCAGGAGGAGCTTGTAGCGCAGATGGTGAAGGACCTTGCCGACCAGATATTCAACGCAACCGTTGCCAACTGGTAATAAGCGGCACCACTGGCAAGCCGGCGGACATCAAACATTTAACAATAACGATTAGACATAAAACCTTTAAACATCTTAAGACGTGGATTTAGTGCGACTCATAAATCAGCCCGAGCTAATGAACAAGGAGACGTTGTACGAGCTCCGAAGCCTCGTTGCGCTCTATCCCTACTATCAGACGGCGCGTCTGCTGATGCTTAAGAATATGTATCTGCTGCACGACACGGCCTTCGACGACGAGCTGCGCCGCGCGGCATTGTATGTTTCCGACCGCCGGTTGCTTTTCGACCTGGTTGAGGGAGCGCGCTATAAGATAAAGACCGTGGCAGAAAAGGCTGCAGAGGAGGCGGCTGAGGCTGCAAGACGAAAGAAGGAGGTGGACGCCAACCGCACCATTTCCATCATCGACAACTTCCTCGACTCTAACCCCGAGCCTGCCGATGCCGATGGCGAGCGCAAGGTTAAGCCAACCCCTGCCGACGCCGCTGTCGACTATGTGGCGTATCTGCTGAAGACTGAGAGCGACGAAGAGCAGAAGGAAGCCGACCAAACCCCGCAGCTTAAGGGGCAGAACCTGATAGACGACTTCCTTAACAAGGATGGCGCAAAGATACAGCTGCAGGAGCAACCAACATACAAGCCAGAGATGGAGACACCTGCAGAGACACCCGCAGAGGGCGAAGAAAGCTATTTTACGGAGACTTTGGCAAAAATATATATAAAACAAGGTAGATATTCAAAGGCTCTTGAAATAATTCAACGATTAAATTTGAATTATCCAAAAAAAAATGCTTACTTTGCAGATCAAATTCGATTCTTAAAGAAGTTGATAGCCAACGAGAAGGTTGTCAAGCAATAAGATAGACACAAAACATAACCACGGGTTGTGTGCAACAAGCAGAATAATTTACAATAAACAATAAATAATTAGTATAGAAATGATTTACATCTTATTCGTAATTTTCATTGTGATAGCTTCGTTGCTTATGATTGGCATCGTGCTTATCCAAGAGTCAAAGGGTGGCGGTTTGGCATCCAACTTCTCATCATCAAACGCCATTATGGGTGTACGCAAGACTACCGACTTCGTAGAGAAGGCAACATGGGGTCTCGCTGCCTCACTTGTAGTTTTCAGCATCGTTTGCGCCCACTTCGCTCCGGTATCATCAACCGAGTCGAGCGTTATGGAGAAGACTGCTACAGAGACACAGACAACTAATCCTAACACAACTCCTGGTTTCGGCGCAAGCCAGCAGGCTCCGGCTACAGGTGCCAAGCAGGCTGCACCAGCTGCCAATGGCGCTGCTCAGGCTCCGGCACAGCAGGCTCCTGCTCAGCCAGCCAACTAAAGGTTAGGCAAAACATACCGTATATCCTCCTTTAGGCTATAGCCCCGGGAGGACAACAAAGGGTTTGACGGATGACGTTACAAGGCCAAGATCTCGTAGTGTCATCCGTCAAACCTTTTGCCGTTATGGTTTATCTTACGTAAATTAGAAAAATCTAAGCTAAACATTTGGAACTTTAAATAAATACTATTAGCTTTGCGTACGTAATGTAGAAAGAAGGGATAAAGATGGAAACTATTAACATTCAATTACAAGTAGCCACTACAGGCAAATATACACTTGACGAGTTTGTCGCCAAGATAAAGGATTATGCCGATAAACTATCAAATACTATTTCGAAGCCAGCAAAAAGTTATCAAGAAGTCTATATGACGCAAGCAGAACAGGAGGCATACGTCTCTGAAAGCCTTAATCGTGCCCTCGACCAAATGGAGGAGCATAAGAAGAATGGGACAAAGCCGATGGATGCAAGGGAATTCTTGAGAAGACTTCGTGAAGAGGAGTAGTATGGAAGTGAAGATTAATATTGAAAAAGAATTTGAACGACAACTTAGGAAGTTGGCAAAGAAGTATCGTTCAATAATTGATGATTATGAAACTTTTCTTGACGAGTTAGAAAAGGATCCCTATCAAGGTGCCAACCTTGGTAGAGGTGTTAGAAAAGTAAGAATGGCTATAGCCAGTAAAGGAAAAGGAAAAAGTGGTGGCGCAAGGGTTATCACATACAACCTTTATCAAGAAGAAGATGTTATTGTGATAGACTTGCTTACCATATACGATAAAAACGAAATATCAAATATCTCTGATGCCTTTATTACATACTTGCTTAATGAACGAAAGAACGTATAAATAAGCTATTTGTTACTTTTTTAGAAAAAACTTGCCAAAACATTTGGAGGTTTAAACAAAATGTGTTACCTTTGCACTCGCTTTAAAGAAGTAATGAAAACTTCAAGTAAAGTAAGACTAATTATGGTGGCCGTAGTTCAGTTGGTTAGAGCGTCAGATTGTGGTTCTGAATGTCGTGGGTTCGAGTCCCACCTGCCACCCAACGAAAGGGAAGTTCTATTAAAGGAACTTCCTTTTTTCGTATATACCCCCTGCGGCTCGTCCTGGATATCAATCAGGCTCGACCGGTATATTGGATAGATACATGCAGTAGGAGGTATGGTATCCTTTTCATTAAGCATATACATTATGAACAACAATAACGTCAAAGGCCGGTTTGCCCCTTCGCCCACAGGGCGCATGCACTTAGGCAATGTGTTCAGTGCTTTGCTGTCCTGGCTCTCGGCTAAGTCGAAGGGCGGCGAGTGGCTGTTGCGCATTGAGGACATCGACCCGCAACGCTCCCGCCAACAGTGGGCAGACCTTATTATGGCAGACCTTGAGTGGCTCGGACTGCAATGGGACGAGGGGCCTTACTATCAGAGCCAGCGCGGCGACATATACGAGCACTACCTGCAGCAACTTACGGCGCAAGGCATGACATACCCTTGCTACTGCACACGTGCCGACATCCTTGCCACACAGGCACCGCACGAGAGCGACGGCAGGGTGGTGTACAAGGGCACGTGCCGCAATCTGCCGCCCGGCACACACAGCGGTCCAGCCGCCATACGTATGAAGGTGCCGCCACAGGGCGATGGAGTGGTTAGCTTTACCGACGGCCATTATGGCACGCATACAGTAGACCTTACCGCTCAGTGTGGCGACTTTATCGTGCGCCGCAAGGACGGAGCGTGGGCTTATCAGCTTGCGGTTGTGGTAGACGACGCCCTGATGGGCATCAACGAGGTGGTGCGTGGGCGCGACCTTCTGCTCTCGTCGCCGCAGCAGATATACCTGGCGCAGCAGCTTGGCTTTGCATCTCCAAGCTTTATACATCTGCCCTTGCTGTGCAATACAGCCGGGCAGCGATTGTCAAAGCGCGACCAGAGTCTTGACATGGCATCGTTGCGCCAGCGCTATTCGGCAGAGCAGATTATCGGTTTGCTTGCCCATGCCGCCGGTCTGCAACCCACATCAGCCCCAATATCAGCTCAACAATTAGTGGATACCTTCTCTTGGCATAAGATAGGAACCGAAGATATAATAATTGACGCAGTATAAAAAAATAGAACGGAGCATCACTTTTGTGGTGTTCCGTTTTTTTGTTATTAGGAAAAAGCGTACATTTGCAATGTGGTTGGCGTCGTTTGCCAATAGATTATGTATCATCAAAAGATTGTATTAGATATGAGAATCAAGTCGTTAGCATTTATATATCCGGCTGTTCTTGCTGCAGTGGCGCTCCTTTCTGCGTGTGGCGGCAAGAAGGACGAGGCTCCCAAGGCACCTGTTGCGGTGTCGGTTGTTACGGTTAGTGGCAACGGAGGTGGCGCCGGCAGCGAGTATGTAGGCAATATTGTAGAGCGTTCGGGCACGTCGTTAAGTTTTGAGGTGCCGGGCAACGTGCTAAAACTCGCTGTTGACCAAGGCGACCGTGTGGCTAAAGGGCAGCTGCTTGCAACTGTCGACCCAGTGTCATTGCGCGACGCACATCAGCTAACGCTCACAACACTGCGCCAGGCAGAGGATGCCTATCGCCGTTTTGAGCCTCTGCACAAGCAGGGCGTGGTGTCGGACATACGCTGGGTGGAGATACAGACAAAGCTTGAGCAGGCGCGTTCGTCAGAGCGTTTGGCACGCACCCAACTGCAACGCACGTCGCTTGTTGCACCTTTTGCGGGTGTTATATCCGAGCGCACGGCAGAGCGTGGCATGAATGTTATGGCTGGACAGCAGGTTTATCGCCTTGTCGACATATCCAGTGTGGACGTAAAGATGTCGGTGCCTGAGGGCGAGGTGGCTTCTGTAAAGGTGGGCGCCAAGGCTCGTGTCAGCGTTCAGGCGGTAGGCGGCAAGAGCTACGATGCCGTTGTTAAGGAGAAAGGAGTTGAGGCTAATGCCGTATCGCATACGTACAGCATAAAGTTGGCTATAACCAATAGCGACGGAAAGCTTATGCCGGGTATGGTGTGCAGCGTAGAGTTGCCGGCGTCGTCGCAATCGTCTGCGGCTGCATTGTCGGTTCCGCTAAATGCCGTAAAGCTCGATTCGGACAACCGCCGCTTTGTATGGCTCGCCGTTGGTGGTAAGGCACGGCAGCAGTATATCACCGTGGGCGACTTTGTTGAGGGTGGCGTCATCGTAACGTCAGGACTCAAGGCTGGCGACAGGGTGATAACGGATGGAAGCCAGAAGGTTAGCGAGGCTCAAGAATTAAGAATTAGGAATTAGGAGTTAGGAATTCAAAAATGAAGAAGGATACAGCTTTACACGAACATATACGTGCCAGGATAAAGCGCAAGCCAAATCGTTTGATGAAGCGCAGCTTTATTGAGTCGGCTATGTGCTACCACAACATCATACTCCTGCTAATGGGTATGCTTGTGTTTATGGGACTGGCAGGAATAGTGAATATGCCTAAACAGGAGATGCCTGTGTTTACCATTAGGCAGGGAGCCGTTGTGGCTGTATGTCCCGGCAGCACGTCGCAGGAGATAGAAGAGAGGGTAACGAAGCCGCTCGAAGACTTTGTGTTTGGCTATAAGGAGGTGCGCAAGGACAAGACCTACTCGCAGACCAAGGACGGCATGGCTATAGTGTATGTGGAGCTTAACGCCGACATTGAGGACAAGGATGCCTTCTGGTCGAAGTTTAAGCATGGTCTCTCGGCGTTCAAGATGCAGCTGCCGTCGTCGGTTGCGGCTGTTCAGGCAGTGGACGACATTGCCGAAACATCCGCCTTGCTTATAACTATAGAGTCGGGACAGAAGACGTATCGCGAGTTGAGGGGGTATCTTGACGACCTCAAGTCGCGCTTGCGCCGCATCGACGCCATATCCAATCTGCGCACATACGGATTGCAGATGGAGCAGCTTACGGTGTATCTTGACCAGCAAAAGTTGGCGAAGTATGGCATAGGCTCGTTCACCATACTCAATTCGCTTGCCATGCAAGGGCTTACAACCTATAGCGGTTCGGTAGAGGATGGCTCTGCCACAGCCCCTATACACATCAACGATGCGTACAACTCGGAGCTTGATGTGGCAAACCAGATAGTATATTCCACTCCTTCTGGCGACGTAATACGTTTGAAAGACGTGGCACGCATCGTGCGCGAATATCCTCAGATGGACAAGTATATCAAGTCGAACGGCAAGAAGTGTGTGCTGCTTTCGGTGGAGATGAGGCCCGGCAACGACATCGTGAAGATGGGTAGGGATGTGCGCAAGCAGATAGACAGCTTCAAGAAGGAGTTGCCTAACGAGGTACGGCTAAGCATCATAACCGACCAGAGCAGGGTGGTGAGCGAGTCGGTGGTCAACTTCCTTCGCGAGTTGCTCATATCGGTTATATCCGTAATCGTTGTTGTGGTGCTGCTAATGCCGCGTCGTGTGGCAGAAGTGTCAGCCATGTCGATACCTATAACCATATTCACCTCCGTGGGCATATTCTATATATTCGGCTTCGAGCTTAACACCGTAACGCTTGCCGCGCTAATCGTAACGCTCGGCATGGTGGTCGACGATTCGGTTGTTATCATCGACAACTATATGGAGAAGCTTGGTCATGGCATGTCGCGCTGGCATGCCTCGATAGCCGCGCCGCGCGAGTTCTTTATGTCGGTGTTGTCGGCTACGCTATCCATAAGCTTGACCTTCTTCCCCTTCCTCTTCACGATGAAGGGCGAGATGGCCGACTTTGTCAAGTCGTTCCCGTGGGCGATGTTCATCATCCTTACTGTGTCGCTTACGGTATCGCTTATACTTACACCTTATCTTCAGTATACCTTTATACACGAGGGCATAAAGGAGAACAACAAAGCCAGCAGCCGCCGCACACCACTCGACTATCTGCAAGCCGGATATACGTGGCTGCTTACAAGGTGCTTCCGCCATCCACGGCTTACGCTTGTTGCCGGATTGGGTGTCGTGGTGATAGGAGTGTGCCTGTTCTTGAAGGTGCCGCAGCGTATGATGCCGCTTGAGGAGCGCGACCAGTTTGCCGTGGAGATATTTATGCCCAACGGCACTACCGCCCAGCGCACAGCCCAGGTGGCCGATTCGTTGGAGCATATACTAAAGCGCGACAGTAGGGTTACGGCTGTAACGTCGTTCATCGGACAGGGCTCGCCACGCTTCAACGTAACGTATGCTCCGCAGATTGGAGGCACCAACTTTGCCCAATTCATAGTAAATACGGTGGACAATGAGTCGGCAGCCGAGGTGCTCGACGAGTATGCCGACCGCTATGCCCAGTACTTCCCGGATGCTTATGTGCGCTTCAAGCAGATGGACTATAACAATGCCGCCTATCCAGTGGAGATACGTATAAGTGGCGACAGCCTTAACGTCTTGCGGCAGGCTGCCGACAAGGTGGTTGCCTGTATGCGCCAAACAGAGGGCTTGCAGCTTGTAAGGACCAACTTTGAGGAACCTCAACCGGGTGTAAGCATAACGCTAAACGAGGCAGAATCGAACCGACTCGGCATCAACAAGGCGCTGCTTACAGCCTGTCTTGCTGTGCATTATGGCCCCGGTGTACCCGTTACATCGTTGTGGGAGGGCGATTATCCAGTAGGCGTAGTGCTTAAAACCGACCATAAGGACAGTGCCCAGTTCACCAATCTTGGCAACGAATACATACCCGTTATGGGTGGAACGACGTCGGTTCCGCTACGCCAGTTTGCCACTATAAAGCCCGACTTTACCGACGGTTGCATAGTGCGCCGCAATGGGGTGCGCACCATTTCGGTAGTGGCAGAGCCTATGCGCGGCTACAATGCCGACAAGCTTGCCAAGCAAGTGGAGGCAAGTGTGGCTAAGCTTGAGTTGCCAAAGGATGTCGAGGTGCACACAGGCGGAATGTTGGAGAAGGACACAGAGACGTTGCCTCAGGTATCGAGTGGTGTGTTGATAGCCGTGTTCATCATCTTCTTTATATTGCTGTTCCACTTCAAGCGCATATCCCTTGCCCTTGTCAATCTGTCGTCGATGTCGCTCTGCGTGTTCGGCGCCGCCGTCGGATTGCTCGTTACGGGCTATGATATGTCGATAACGGGCATCTTGGGAGTAGTAAGCTTGATGGGTATCTTGGTGCGCAACGGCATCATCATGCTCGATTATGCCGAGGAGTTGCGCCGCGACAAAGGCTTGTCGGTACGAGAGGCAGCGTTCCAAGCAGGCGAGCGTCGTATGCGTCCGATATTCCTTACATCGGCTGCGGCATCGGTTGGCGTACTGCCAATGATGCTTGAGAACAACACGTTGTGGTCGCCAATGGCAGCCGTGGTGTTCTTTGGCACTCTCATCTCTATGGTGCTCATTGCCACTGTGCTGCCTGTGCTGTATGCAGTGGTGTTTGACAAGAGTAAGCAGAGCAAGCTTTAGGGGTGCTAATACACTTTTTAGTTCGACTTTTTGTGATATTCAACACTTTTTAGTTCGACTTTTTGTAAAACTTTACACTTTTTAGTTCGACTTTTTGTTGTTATACAGATAAAACCCGTATCTTTGCACTGCTAAACATAAAGATAATCAGGAAGTTATGAAACGAAAAGCTATAGAGGAACTATATAGATGGAAGGCGAGAACCGACCGCAAGCCTCTGATTGTGCAAGGAGCACGTCAGGTAGGCAAGACTTGGCTTATGAAAGAGTTTGCCAAAGAAGCCTATCAGAAGTGTGCTTATGTCAACTTTGAGGATAATGACATGTTGCGCCAGTTGTTTCAGAACGACTTTGATATACCGCGAATAATCAATAGTATACAATGGACAACAGGTGTGACGATTGATGCCGATACATTAATAATATTGGATGAGATACAGGAGGCACCACGTGGCATAACAGCACTAAAGTATTTTCAAGAGAAAGCACCAGAGTATCATGTTGTTGCAGCGGGTTCATTGCTTGGCATAGCTATGCATCAGAACGATTCGTTCCCTGTTGGTAAGGTCGACTTTATGTATCTCTATCCTCTATCTTTCTTCGAGTTTCTTGAAGCTATAGGCGAACAGAGGATGGTTGACCTGCTTCTTTCCAAAGATTGGCAGATGATAACCATGTTTAGAACTAAGTTTGAAGAGCGTTTGCGACAATATTATTATGTGGGCGGAATGCCGGCTGTAGTATCTGCATTTGCCGAAGGTGGTGATATAGAACATGTGCGAAATCTTCAAAACGGCATATTAGAGTCGTATGAGCGTGATTTTTCAAAGCATGCTCCGGCTATCGAGGTGCCTCGAATACGTATGGTTTGGCAGTCGGTACCTGCCCAACTATCTAAGGAAAACCGCAAGTTTGTATATGGTGTAGTAAAGGAAGGGGCAAGGGCTAAGGATTTTGAGCTTGCTATAGAGTGGTTGAAAGATGCCGGATTGATATATAAGGTAAATCGAAGCAAGAAGGGGCAACTGCCATTGGCAGCTTACGAGGATTTCTCTGCTTTTAAGATTTTTATGTCGGATATAGGACTTATGGGTGCTATGAGTAAGCTTCCGGCACAAAGTCTGTTGTCTGGCAATGCTCTTTTCTCCGATTTTAAAGGGGCTTTAACCGAGCAATATGTTATGCAGCAGTTGAAAACCAATAGTAATTTAGCTATATATTATTGGTCTGCCGATTCGTCGCGTGGCGAGATAGACTTTCTTTTGCAGCGCGATTGCGATATAATTCCCGTCGAAGTTAAAGCCGAAGAAAACTTACAAGCCAAGAGTTTACGTTCGTTTGTAGAAAAGAATCCAGGGCTTCATGGTGTCCGTCTTTCGATGTCGCCATACCGCGAACAAGATTGGATGACAAACTATCCTTTATATTCGGTATTGGTAGTGTTATAACGGAATATAGCCGTTTGCGCCACTCCTCTTGTCGCAAGATACACAAGGAAGGCGAGCCACAGGGCATGGTTGTGCAGTTGTGGGCGCAACAGGATGTAGACGATGAAGAAGAGTAGGGCTGATACAGCCGACGACAAGAGCATGCCGCGTGTGGAGGTGGTGCCGATAAACACTCCATCCCACACGAAGGCAGCCATTCCGCATAGCGGTATTAGCACAGCCCAAGGCTGATAATTGGCAGAGGCAGATATAACCTCGGCATCGTTGGTGAGCAGCGACAGGAAGGCAGAGCCGCCAACGGCATATACCAATGTGTAGATTAAGGATAGGGCTATGCCCCAACCAAACAGTCGGCGTAGCGTATTGTGAAACTCCTGCCGGTTGCCGGCACCGTACAATCTGCCGCAAAGAGCCTCTCCCGCGTAGGCAAAACCATCCATAACGTAAGAGAAAAGCGTGAAGAGCTGCATCAGTAGGGTGTTGACGGCAAGCACGATGGTGCCCTCAGCAGCTCCGGCAGAGAGGAAGTAGAAGTTGACCGACACTATGAACAGGGTGCGCAAGAAGATGTCGCGGTTCACATTGAAGAAGCGTTGCATAGCTGCGCCGTCTATTATATCGTTCCAACGAATTCGATGGAACAACCGTTTGGCGTATGTATTGGTCCACAACAATAGCGACACAACGATAGCAGCCCATTGTGCTGTGAGTGTGCCGAGAGCCACACCCTCAATGTTCATGCCCATGCCATAGACAAAGATGAGGCTCGCCACGATGTTCACCACGTTTTGCAGGATGCTTATCATCATAGGCAGGCGGGTGTTCTGCATGCCGATGTACCACCCCGTAAGGCTGTAAAGGCATAGCATAGCCGGCGCGCCCCAAATGCAGATGCTGAAGTAGGTGCGTGCCGCCAAAGCCGTATGGCTATCCGGATTGATAAATGCCAATGCTGCATTGCAGATAGGAGTCTGCAATAGGATAATGATAAAAGCTATGCCCAACGCAACGGCGATAGAGCGGGCCAATAACGAAGCCACGCTATCGAGGTTGCGTTGACCATAAGCTTGCGATGTCATACCGCTCGTACCCATACGCAGAAAGCCGAATATCCAGTAGATAACATTGAATATCATACTGCCCACAGCCACGGCACCTATATACACTGCCGAACCTAAATGCCCCGAAATGGCAGTGTCTACAAGGCCCAACAGGGGCACGGTGATATTGCTAACGATGGACGGAAGGGCAATCTTAAGTATCTTGCGGTCGGTAGATTTCATCATTGTATAGCCTTATGCTTGTTTTGTTTTAAGGCTACTTAATCTTGTCGAATCCCTCGCCGAACACGCCGTGGCAGAATGTCTGCGACACAAGAGCGTCCGGGTCGATATTGTAAATAAGGTTGAACACATCCTGCGACTCGTATTTGCGGGTAAGCACGATGAGCATTGTAACATCGTTCTGGCTATACCATCCCTTGCCTTCCACTACCGTAACGCCACGATGCACACGGTGGTTGATATAGTCGGCTATCTCCTTATACTTCTTTGATATGATAAGAAACTGCACCGTTTGGCGCGATCCGTTTACTATGTAGTCGCAGGTTATGGTAGCCGTGATGGTGAAGACGATACCGTATATGATAGTCTCCATACTGTGGAAGAGGAAGTATGACGACGCAATGATGATGCAGTCGACAAACTGCATGGCACGTCCAAAACTCAGACGGAAGTATTTGTTTAGCAGTACGGTGAGGATATCGGTACCGCCTGTAGAGCCGTTGTGCGAGAACACTATGCCAAGACCGGCACCGCCAAGGAAGCCAGCGATAAGCACGTGCATAAACTTGTCTTCGCCAGGAGTCATAATTGGGTGTGCTGCAAAGAATGGTTGCAATATGCTAATCATTAAAGACATGATGCCCACACCTATGATTGTGCGCCAAAAGAATTGCTTTGTAAGTGCTGATATGGCAATGACAAGCATCAATATGTTAAGCGCAAGCACGGATGTACCGGCTGGGATGTTTGTGGCATAATAGATAAGTGCCGATGCACCAGCCACACCGCCCATTACCAACTTTTCCGGCAAGGTATAGGCACAATAGCCTATAGAGTAGAGAAGGATGCCGAATGTTATGAAGAAGAGGTCCTTTGCAGTGCTCTTAAAGCTCTTGCCCGGGAGTTTTACTTTGGTTTTCTCCATTGTTTTGATTTGAATTTAGTATGTTTAAGTGGTGTATTATCAGTGTATTGCTTTTTCAAACTGTCCGCTTTGAGCAAAGCTCAGACCTTGAATTTTGTTTGTTGTATGGCGTGTTGAGTACTTGAAGGTAACGCTCTTCTCTCCGCTGAACGATGTCCAGTGCAGCGTCATGTTCACTGTCTTGTTGCCGGTATCGGGCAGTTTGTCGAGTCGGAAAGCCACAACTCCGTCGCCCCAATATCCACCCTTTACACCTTGAGCGTCGTGGAAGAATGTAAGGTCGTATGGATTTGCGGCGTTGGTTGCTGCAAGGTTGACGTAGTGGGGAGAGCCGTTGGCAGCCCATTGGGTGCGGAAGTGGATGGTAAGGTAGCCATCCTCGCTCACCGTCCAGTCGCGCATAATCTCCACAGGGTCCTTTACAAGGTGTGCGGCAAGGCTCTCGTTGGCTGCGGGGTACTCAATCATAGGCTTTGTAAGCACGCTGTCCATCCAGTTGATGTATACCTCATACTTGCGTTTGTCGGCAGGTTGGGTAAGCAATCGGTAGTTTACGAAGGCCCTGACCTCACGTTTGCCGTATGGCGCAGCTTGCATATTGGCTGCTGTGAGGCGCGTCGAATCGTCGAGCTGCATATAGAATGTAGAGCCATCGGCAGATGGTTTCACCGTTACAATGGCGTTGGGGCGGTTTAGCGGAAATACAGGGAATTCGTCGTTGTCGTTGTCGCACGAAGTCGCAATAATGCTTGCGGCAATAAAAGTGGCCGCAATACAAAACAGATGAACAGCCTTTCTTAGGCTGGATGTATAAAGATTAAGTTGTTGCATATTACGTTTTCCATATTTAATGCGACAAAGTTACAATTTAATATTTGAAAAAGCAAGAAACAACGATACTGATTTTATATAATTGTTGTCTTGGGCTTAAAGGGCGCTTAAAGGGTGTTGTACCTAATAAAATGTGCTATTTGTTTTGCTGTTTTGCATAATTAAACTATCTTTGTAAATGATATGACCAATTATCATACAATATATCACCCCGAGCATCATTATACGAGAAAACAGAAAAACGGATTGAATATGAAAAGGTCAAGATTTATCTCTTTGGCTATTGCTCTGCTAATGCCATTGGCTGCCATAGCCGACTCTTATACATCCCTTTGGAAGCAGTTCGATTCTGCCATGCAGAAGGATCATCCACAGACAGCACTTAAGGTGCTTGCACAGATAACCGACAAGGCGCAACGAGAGCGTGAATACGGTCAGTTGCTTAAGGCACAGGTGTCTGTGGCCGGTTGCGAGACGATGGTGTCGCCCGACTCGCTCCTGCCTGCAATAGAGCGGCTTAAGGTAGCCGAACAGGCTGCGGTGCGTAGTGGCAACCATGTGCTTGCTGCTGTGTATCAGTCGGTGCTTGGCTCGGTGTATACCGACAATCGACGCCTGCTTGACGACGGAGTGGCTATTGGCAAAGAGTATTACGCCAAGTCGATGTCGCATCCTGACGCGCTTGCCGATGCCTATGCATCTGGGTATGAGCCGTTTGTTGTGGACGGTGTCGACTCGAAGTACTACTATGATGATATGTTGCACGTTATAGGTATGCGTGCCGACGACTACCGCACAATGCACGACTACTATGCCTCTCACGGCAAGCGAGAGGGTGCATTGCTTACAGCGCTTGAGCTTGTAAAGAAGTCGCGCCGAGCCGGAGACGAGGGACGTGTAAAGAAGTCGAAGTACATCATGTCGCTCGACTCGTTGGTGCGCCAGTACGGCGACCTTCTTCCATGTGGCGAGGTGGCGATAGAGCGCTATGCTTATATGCAGAACGCCGAGGACATCTCGGCAGAAGAGAAGATGAGCTACATCAACTATGCCCTTATGAAGTGGGGTGCGTGGCCGCGCATGAACATACTGCGCAATGCCCAGCGCCGTCTTACACTGCCGTCTTTCCATGCTTCGCTTGGAGGCGAGATAGCATTGCCGGGTGTAACACGTAAGGTGATGATGATGGGGCTTAACAATATCGGACAGATACGTATAAGCGCCAGCCTACTGAACATTGACGGCACAACCGAGCTTGACCCAAGCAACGAAAAGGACTATGCACGTCTTCGCCGACATATCATTTCTACCGCCCCAGTACTTACCGATGTACGCAATTATGTAGGTATGCCGGCATACAAGACCATAAGCGACACCCTCGAACTAAAGGGATTGCGCACAGGTATGTACCTTGTTGAGGTGTCAACCGACAACGTAAGCATGCCTGTCGAGCGTCGTTTGCTGCGTGTATGCAATCTGTATCCTGTAGTAGAGATGCTTCCTGGCAAGATGTGTCGTGTGGTTGTGCTCAACGCTACCACCGGTACAGCCGTGCCGGGAGCAAAGGTCGACGTCGTTATGTCGGTCGACCGCAATGGCAAGGAAACCGTCAAGACATTCTCTACGGATGCCAATGGCGAGGTTTATGTAGAGTATAAAGCCTTGGAGCCACGTGCATACCGTGTGTATACAGATGACGACAAGGCTTTCCCGAGTACCCCAATGGGTAGCCGTTTCTACTATTACAACAACGAGGCAAAGGTTACGCAGACCAAGATTTACACCGACCGCCGCATATATCGACCCGGTCAGACGGTGCATGCTGCAGCCATTGCCTATACATATAATAATAAGGAGTACAAGGGCGAGGTGCTTTCGGGCAAGCAGATGACTGTAACTCTGCGCGATTCTAACCGCAAGGAGATAGCCAAGAGCACTGTTACAACCGACGAGTTTGGTATGGCTTCTGCCGACTTTGTGCTGCCCGAGGGCGGCTTGACAGGCATCTACACCCTGCGTAGCGACCTTGGCAACAACATCTACACCAACTTCTCGGTGGAGGAGTATAAGCGACCAACCTTCAAGGTCGACTTTGACAAGCCGCAAACCAAGTATGCTGCCGGTGATACCGTTAGGCTTAAAGCCACGGCAAAGAGTTTTGCAGGCGTGCCTGTTCAGGGTGCCAAGGCTGTTGTAAAGGTGGTGCGCCGTCCGTCTTTATACTGGCGTTATGCCGATAACGACATCAAGAGCGAGACGGTTCTTGTTGACACCATACAGACATCAGCCGACGGAACCTTCACCGTTGCTGTGCCTATGGTTATGCCAGAGACCTACGACGAGCACCCCAGACGCTACTTCAGCTTCGACATCACCGCCGATGTTACCGACGTTGCAGGCGAGACACGTTACGGCGAGGCATCTCTGCCGTTGAGCGACCATCCTACGATGCTCACCTGCGACATCCCCGAGAAGTCGTTGCGCGATAGTCTTACAACCATAACCTTTGCCTATCGCAACAATGCTGGCGAGCCAATCGACGGCACCGTGACCTATACTATAGACAACAACAGTTATACTTGCAGCGCCAACACACCTGCGAAGCTTGATGCGGCAGCCTTGACATCTGCGCGTCATAACCTTGTTGCAGTATGTGGTACCGATACATTGAACACCTCGTTCGTTACCTTTACGCTGCAAGACAGCAAGGCACCTGTCGAGACACACGACTGGTTCTATCAGTCGGCACAACAGTTCCCTGCCGATGGCAGCCCTGTTTACATCCAACTCGGTTCGACCGACAGCATCCAGCACGTGGTGTATACCATTATTTCGGGCGACAAGATAATAGAAGAAGGCAGAGCCGACCTCCACAACGAGCTTAGCACACGTGCCATAAGCTATAAGGAAGAGTGGGGCGACGGCGTTACCCTGTCGGTAGCATGGGTCAAGAAGGGGCAGAGCTACAAGCACACTGCAAGCATAACGCGCCCATTGCCGGACACCAGTCTCAACCTTAAGTGGACCACATTCCGCGACCGCCTTACTCCGGGACAGCGCGAAACATGGACGCTCAACATCACACGCCCCGACGGAACGCCTGCCCGTGCACAGCTGCTTGCCACCATATACGACAAGTCGCTTGACCAGCTACGCAGTCATAACATCTCGTTCGACCTACCGGTATATGCCAATGTGCCTTGGTTGTCGTGGAACGGTGTAAAAAACAACAATGTCTATGCATACAGCGAGGCACCGATGCGATTCCTCAACGAGCGCTCGCTCGACTTCAGCTGTTTCTGCCACCGCTCTTTGTATACCAATTATGGCGAGGTGCTGATGGCTAAGGAAGAGGTTTCTATGTCTCGTCCTATGTATGTACGTGGTAATGCTGCATTACGAAAAGGCAAGAATAAGATATCCGCAGGTGTTTTTGATACCGATCGTGTAGCCAATGAAGATGTTTCTGTCAATACATCTCGGATGTTGCCGTCGGCAGGTTCTGCCGGTAACAACAGCTCAAAGCCAGTGCTTACAGAGCAGGTTCGCGAGAATCTTGAGGAGACAGCGTTCTTCTATCCGGGCTTGGTGAGCGACGAAAAGGGCAATGTATCTATCCGCTTCACGCTGCCCGAGAGTGTCACTACGTGGCAGCTATATGGCTTGGCGCACGATGCCCAGATGAACAGCGGCACGATATCAGCCACATCTGTAGCCAAGAAGACGGTTATGGTGCAGCCTAATGTTCCACGCTTTGTACGTTCAACCGACAGCGGAGTGCTCTCGGCACGCATCTCTAACACGTCCGACCAGCAGGTTAATGGCACGGCACGACTATCGTTTATCAACCCCGAGACAGGCAAGGAAGTATACCATGCCGACCGCAAGTTTGTGGTTAAGGCAGGCGAAACCACAGCAGCAAACTTCGATTTTGATATGTCGAAGATAAAGAACGACGGATTGCTGATATGCCGTCTCGTAGCTTCGGGTCGTGGATATAGCGACGGCGAACAGCACTATCTGCCTGTTCTGCCCAACCGCGAGTTGGTTACCAATACCTTTGCGTTCACACAGAACGAGCCGGGTACGCTGCATATCGATCTCAAGAACCTCTTTGCTGTAAACGATAAGAGCAACAAGCTAACGGTGGAGTATACCAACTCGCCTGCTTGGCTTATGATTCAGGCCCTGCCTTCGATGGTTACTCCTGACGGCGACAATGCCATCTCGCTCGCCACTGCATATTATGCCAACTCTATCGGACGCCACTTGATGCAGTCGACACCTGTCATCAAGCAGACAATGGAGTTGTGGAAGAAAGAGGATGCGTCGCAGAATGGTGGCTCAACCTTGCAAAGCGCGTTGCAGAAGAACGAGAGTCTGAAGCAGATTGTGCTTGCCGAGACACCGTGGTTGCTTGATGCCGACCGCGAGTTGGAGCAGAAGCAGCAGCTGATGGGCTACTTCAACGAGTCGCAAATAGCCTACCGTCTTGCCGACAATCTCTCCCGTCTGTCTCGTTTGCAGAACGCCGACGGCTCCTTTGCCTGGTGGAAAGGTATGAACGGCTCGCCTTATATCACGATGTCGGTGCTCCAGACACTTACCCGTCTCAATCGTATGGTGGGCGAACAGGCGGACACCAAGAACCTCATCAGCGCCGCCTTTGCCTATATGGACAAGCAGATGGCACGTGAGGTTAAGGACATGAAGAAGGCAGAGAGCGAGGGCAAGCTTAAGAATGTGCGTCCAAGCGAGCTTGCCGTGCAGTATCTGTATGCCTCTACGCTTGCCGGACGAGAGATGAAGTCGGCTACAAAGCACAATTTCGACTACCTTATCTCGCGTCTTGCGGCACATAACACCGCCTTCTCTATCTACGGCAAGGCAGTGTCGGCTATGGTTCTTGCGGGCAACAATCACCGCAAGCAGGCTGCCGACTTGCTCGAAAGCGTGCGTCAGTACACTGTATACAAGGAGGATATGGGCCGCTACTTCGACACACCGAAGGCCCTCTACTCGTGGTTCGACTATCGCATACCGTCGCAGGTGGCTGCCATCGAGGCACTGAAGGCATTGCAGCCAACCGACACCAAGACCATATCGGAGATGCAACGCTGGCTGCTGCAGGCAAAGCGCACACAGGCTTGGGACACTCCGCTCAACTCGGTCAACGCCGTTTATGCCTTCCTTGAGGGCAATATGGCTTCGCTCACCGAGAACGCAGAGCAGCCTGCTGTGTTTAAGGTCAATGGACAGAAGGTAGATATGCCTAAAGCTACAGCCGGTTTGGGTTATGTCAAGACCTCCAAGACGGGCGACAATATGCGCTCGCTCGCCGTTGAGAAGACCTCTACAGGTACCTCGTGGGGTGCAGCCTATGCCCAGTTTATGCAGCCTACAGCCGATGTAGCCGATGCTGCAATGGGTATGAAGGTGCAGCGTGAGGTGCTTAAGGATGGCTCAAAACTTGCCAACAACAATGTGCAGCTTAAGGTAGGCGACCGTATAACGGTGCGTCTAACCGTCGTTGCCGACCGCGACTACGACTTTGTTCAGCTCTCCGACCGACGTGCTGCCTGTCTTGAGCCGGCACAGCAGTTGTCGGGTTATGGCTATGGCTACTACTGTCAGCCTAAGGACAACGCCACCAACTACTTCTTTGCACGTCTTGCCAAGGGCAAGCACGTTGTAGAGACAACCTATTATGTAGACCGCAGTGGCATCTACCATACGGGTACATGCACCGTGCAGTGTGCCTACTCGCCCGAGTTTATGGCACGCACCAAGGCTATAACACTGAATGTTAATAACGATTGATATATAGAAATATGAAGAAACTATTTATATCTGCCTCTCTCTTCTTGGTGTCGCTCGCTGCCAATGCGCAGAAGATAGAGACAGCCAACACCATTGTTGACTGCGGACAGACAGTCTACCAGTCGCCGGCAACAGCCGAGTTTGAAGTGATAAACAAGGGCAACCATCCCACGCGCATCACTGATGTGCGTATGAGTTGTGGCTGCACTGATGTGGAGTATCCTAAGGGCGTGATTCCTGCCGACGGCAAATTCACCGTGCGTGTAACATACGATGCGCAGACAATGGGTCGCTACGACAAGCTCGTCGACATTTACACCGAGGGCAACGAAAAGCCGCTGCTGTTGCGTATGCGTGGACAGGTGGTTAGGGAGATAGTAGACTTCGGTGGCAAGTACGACTTTATGATTGGCTCTATACAGAGCGATTGCAACGGCATCGAGTTTGACGATGTAAACCGTGGCGAGCGTCCGCAGAAGAAGATACACATACGCAACACCTCCGACGAGACTATACAGCCGGTTGTCATGCACCTGCCCGACTACCTTACAGCCGAGGTCTCGCCTTCGAAGATTGCTCCGCGACACAGTGGTATAGTAACCGTTACGCTCAATTCGAAGCGTCTTAAGGATATGGGATTGACGCAGACATCTGTATTTCTCGGTGCTTTCCCGGGCGACCGTGTTAGCCACGAGAAGGAGATAGAGGTGTCGGCAGTGCTTCTGCCTAAGTTCGACAACCTCACGGCCTCGCAGCTTGCCAATGCTCCTCGTATGAGCCTGTCTACCACCGAGCTTAATCTTGGTGCCTTCAATGGCAAGAAGAGGCTCAAGGGAGAGATTATTATACGCAACGATGGCAAGCATGCGCTTAAGATTAAGAACCTGCAGATGTTCACCGTCGGACTGCAGGTGTCGCTCAACAAGCAGAACCTGAAGCCTGGAGAGACAGCCAAACTAAAGATTACAGCCGACCAGCGACAGCTCAAGAATGCACGCTCCAAACCTCGTGTGCTCATGATAACCAACGATCCTAACCTGCCGAAGGTTACCATTAAGATTATCACCGAGTAGGCTACAAATCCTCTCAACGACAAAATATACTATATGAACAAAGATTTGACAATAGAAATAGACGAGGGCAGTGGATTCTGTTTCGGTGTAACCACAGCCATAAAGAAGGCCGAGGAAGAGCTTGCCAACGGCACCCAACTCTATTGCCTTGGCGACATTGTACACAATGGCATGGAGGTGGAGCGTCTGCACGAGCACGGCCTTACCACCATCAACCACGAGGAGATGCGCCGGCTGCATGGCGTCAAGGTGTTGCTGCGTGCTCATGGCGAACCGCCTGAGACGTACGCAATGGCTCGCGACAACGATATCGAGATAATAGATGCCACTTGCCCGGTAGTGCTTGCGTTGCAGCGTCGCATAAAGCGACAGTACGACACCAATCCTGATGCGCAGATTGTTATCTTCGGAAAGCGTGGCCATGCCGAGGTTCTCGGATTGGTAGGCCAGACAGAGAGCAATGCCATCGTCGTGGAGAAGGTTGAGGATGTAGAGCGTCTCGACTTCTCACGCGATATCTATCTCTACTCGCAGACCACCAAGTCGCTCGACGGATTCCATCGTGTAATCGACTACATACAGCAGCACATACAGCCGGGAGCCACGTTCCAGAGCTTCGACACCATTTGTCGACAGGTTGCCAACCGTATGCCCAACATAGCCGCCTTTGCCTCAAAGCACAACCTTGTGCTCTTTGTATCGGGACGCAAGTCGAGCAACGGCAAGGTGTTGTTCAAGGAGTGTCATACGGTCAACCCCAACAGCTATCAGATAGAAAGCCCAGAGGAGATAGACAGGGCTTGGTTTACGGACGATGTGCACACCGTTGGCATCTGCGGAGCTACAAGCACCCCCAAGTGGCTTATGGAGCAATGTCAGCAAAGGATATTGAGTTTTGAGTAGACTCAATGGTATAAACGCAAAAGCGGCGCAACCTTTACGGGTTGCGCCGCTTTTGCGTATAGTATCTAATGTTTTAGAACTTAGCCATCTTGATAGCGTCAATGGCACATTCGTCGCCCTTGTTGCCATACTTGCCGCCGCAGCGGTCGAGAGCCTGTTGCTTGTCGTTGGTGGTGAGCAAGCCGTAAATGATAGGTATCTCGCTTGTAGTGTTGAGTCGGGCGATGCCGTATGTCACGCCTTGGCAGATATAGTCGAAGTGAGGAGTCTCACCGCGTATTACGCTGCCCAATATTATCACAGCGTCGTAGCCGCCGTGCAATACCATCTGGTGGGCGCCGTATACCAGCTCAAAGCTACCCGGAACTGTCTTTACGTGTATGTTCTCAGGCAGAGCGCCGTGCTTCTCAAGAGTCTTTACGGCTCCGTCGAGCAGAGCGCCTGTTATCTCGGGATTCCATTCAGCCACAACAATGCCGAAGCACATGTTGCTTGCATCGGGAATGGAAGCGAAGTCGTAATCAGAGAGATTGTGAAGTGCTGTTGCCATATCTTATTACTTCTCTGCTACGTGCTCGATGTACTTGTCGATCTCAGACGACTGTACAACCTGCGCATTAACATACTTCTTCTTGATGTCCTGGTAAATCTTCAGAGCCTCGTCGTTCTTGTTGTCCTTCTCAAGAAGCTGTGCAGCCTGGATAAGGAATGTTGGCGAGAGGCTGTTGTTGGTGTTGTCGGCAGCCTTGCTGTCAGCCATGTCGGCAGCCTTCTTAAGAGCGCTGATGGCCTTGTCGTTGTTGCCGGTGTTGGCGTAAGCGTTGCCGAGGGCAGCCATAGCAGCCGGGCTAATCATAGCGTCGCCCTTTGAAGAGAACTTCTCAAGATAGTTTACAGCCTCTGTCCACTTGCCAAGGTTGGCATAGCAAAGACCTGCATAGAGGTCGGCAAGGTTGGCAGCGTCTGTTCCGCTGTAGTCGCTTGCAATCTTTACGAATCCGGCATAGCTTGCGCCGTCGCCGTTAAGAGCCTTGTCAAACTGCTCCTGGTTGAAGTACTCCTGGCCCTTGGCAAGAGCTGTGCTTGCCTTGTCCTCGCGTGGAGCCTTTACGTAAGCCTGATAGAGAAGCAAAGCGGCAATAGCTACGATGATAGCTGCCACTGCAATGATTATCTGCTTCTTAAACTTGATGATGAATGCCTCAGTGTTGTTGGAGTTCTCTACATGAGTGTTAGCTCCAAAGTCAATTTTGTTTGCCATTTATTTGTTTTTATTTTTAATTTACTTGTACCTTGCCTTAGCCCTTGGTTTATAGCGTTGTTGACGTCCTTGGACTATAGGCATAAATGCTTGGCAAAATTACGCAATTTATCTCACATATTGAAATTTATACTATCTTTTTTTCTTTTTCCATAATAAATGGGGTAACTTTGCAGACTGATAAGTTGACAGAACTATGATACTGAATAAAATAAGCATACTAAATTTCAAGAATATACGTGAGGCTTCGCTTGAGCTTTCGCCCAATCTCAACTGCTTTATCGGGCATAACGGCGAGGGCAAGACCAACTTCTTGGATGCCGTCTACTACCTGTCGTTCTGCCGAAGCGCCTTCAATCCAATCGACTCGCAGGTCATTATGCACGACCAGGACTTCTTTGTCGTGGAAGGATTCTATGAGAATGAGGCTGCCGACCCAATCGACATCTACTGCGGTATGAAGCGCGGAACAAAGAAGCACTTCAAGCGGGACAAGAAGGAGTATAAGCGTTTGTCCCAACATATAGGTCTTATTCCGCTTATCTTTGTGTCGCCTGCCGACCAAAGTCTGATATCCGGTGGCAGCGAGGAGCGTCGCCGACTGATGGACGTCGTTATATCCCAGTATGACAATGGCTACATCGAGGCGCTCAACAACTACAACAAGGCTTTGCAGCAGCGCAATGCCTTGCTTAAGATGGAGCAGGAACCGGATGCGGCTCTATTGGATATATGGGAACAGGAGATGGCACGGCATGGCGAGCGCATCTTTACGGCGCGCCAAGACTTTGTTGAGAGGCTCATACCTGTGTTCCAGGAGATATACAATCATGTGGCGGACGGACACGAGGAGGTTTCGCTTAAGTATATATCGCATGCCCAGCGTGGTGCCTTGATAGACGTCATTCAGCGCGACAGGTATAAGGATCGTGCCGTGGGCTATTCGCTGCACGGCGTCCATCGCGACGACCTTGAGATGATGCTTGGCGGCTATCAGATGCGACGTGAGGGTTCGCAGGGTCAGAACAAGACCTTTGTGCTTGCCCTTAAGCTTGCCCAGTTCGACTTTCTTCGCCGCACGGCATCACAGACAACGCCTCTGTTGTTGCTCGACGATATCTTCGACAAGCTCGACGCCCATCGTGTGGAGCAGATTGTTAAACTTGTGTCGGGCGACGGATTCGGCCAGATATTCATCACCGACACCAACCGCGACCACCTCGACCAGATTCTGCGCAGCGTAAGCTACGACTATAAGCTGTTTGAGGTTGAGGGTGGAGAGATAAGGGAGAAGTAGTATGTTCAGACGAGAAGTGAAGTCAATCAGCGACTTGCTGAATATGTACCTACGCCGTGAGGGTCTTGAGACGCCCTTGCTGCAAAAGCGTGCCATCGACGCTTGGGACACTATAATGGGCGCTCCGATAACAAGGTATACTGGCGAGAAGTTTATCAAGAACCAAACCTTGTTTGTAAAGATCACCAATCCGGCTTTGCGTCAGGACCTCTCCATGATGCGCACGCGCATTGTGCAGCGCATCAACCAGGCTGTAGGAAGTCAGGTTATAACGGAAGTCAAAGTGTATTAGGCATTGTTTGTGTAACAAAAAATATTCCCCAAAGGCAACTAATTAAAATAAAACTTCGTCCATTCTGACGTCGTGCTCGTCGGTCGGAATCTTCTCTACCAATTGGAAGGGGAGGCAGATGCCAATCTTGTAGGTGTTGGCAAGCTTAGGCAGCAGGCGGTCGTAGTAGCCCTTGCCGCGCCCCATACGGTTGCCGTCGCTGTCGAAGGCGACGCCGGGGATAACGGCGAGGTCGATGGCTGCATAGTCGTCAAACACTTCGCCTGTTGGTTCCATTATGTTGTATGCACCTTGTGCAAGGTCGGACGGACCAGTATAACGTCGCAGTTCCATTGTACCTTCGCCCGTAACACGAGGCAGAAGGATGTGTTTGCCACTCATCAGGAGCGAGTCGACAAGCGTGTGTGTGTCTACCTCGTCGGGCAACGAATAGTAAAGCATAACGGTCTTGGCCGTTTTAATACGTGGATGCGACAGCAGTCGCATAACAACAGGAAACGACAACTCGCATAGCTCCTGGCTTGTGAATTGTCGTTTCTTGTTTTTAATCTCTTTTCTTAGGCTTTGTTTGTCCATAGAGTTATTATATGGTGATGATTGGTTGAGGTTGCTACTTACGGCAGTACTTAATGGCATTGTTTCCGAACTTCACTATGTAGAAACCAGTAGCAAGCTGATTGAGGTCAACAGTGCTGGCAGAAGTATCAAAGAGTTTTGTTCCGTCGGTAGAGTAGACAGTCACGTGATGTTTGCCATCCATGATAAGCATGCCGTTCTGTATGTCGTATGCGGTAGTGGCATATTTTGTGTTGTTTATGCCAGTCTCGGTAATGATGAGTTTAAGTCCGGCAAGTGCGTCAATCTTACCATATCCGAATACAGAGTTTGGCAGATCCTTGGCATAAGTGTCGCTAATTGCGCTATTGCCAATAATTTGCTTTGCCTGTTCAAGTGTCAGTGTGCTATTGGCTTGTAGCCATAGAGCCATTGTTCCGGTTACGGCTGGAGTAGCCATTGATGTTCCGCTGCCCACACCCCAGTAATAAGTACGGTCATTGGTGGTTTCGCTATATACCTTGTCTGTTGAAGGTACCGAATACATAGCTGCAAACGAATTGAGTGATGATATTACTGCAGCGCCAGGAGCAACAACATCGGGCTTGATACGTCCGTCAAAGGTAGGACCTTTGCCTGAGCGTAAGTATATGTCGCCCTCAGTCCATGGGTTGTTGTGGATTTTGCCTGATATGTCGGTATAATCCTTACGTGATACGTATGCGCCAACGGCAATTGGATTCTTTCCGGTGGATGTAGATGCAAGTGTAGAAGCCGACGAGCCATCTACAAAACCCTCGTTACCTCCTGTGGCAAACGAACCATAATCGCATGCAGCCATATACTTGCCACCATCTGTAGTAAACTCTATCTGCCACTGCTCATTGGTAGCCGTTAGATAAGAAAGATTAATATTGAAAGTCGGGGCCTCTGTGATAGCGTTCTTTAGCGACGACATTGTAAGAAGAGCGTTGGCTCGATCGTCTGTTCCAAAATCTGTAATCTTTTCAGATGTCTCATTGTCTGATGTAAGAATCTTCTCAAGCAGAATATCGCCAGTAGCTGTATTCTTAAGCGTAAGCTTTAGTTTGTAGCTGTGTCCAGTCTCGCCTTGCATAAAGATATTCTCTCTGCCGTAGCTTGGCGGTACAAGAGTAGACGAGCAATTATTGTTTGATGCAATCATCGTGTTGCGATGACCTTCATTGCCAGTGGCAATGCTCAGAAGCACGCCCTTCTTGCCTGAAAGCAATTGATCAAGAAGTTGTGCAAAATTGCTTGTTCCGTCTTTATATCCCAACACAGTGCCGAGGCTCACATTTATGGCTATAGGTTTGCCTTGGCTTTCGGCATATTTAATAAGGTAGTCTACACCATCTATAATGCCCTGTTCTGATTTGTTGGTAGATACTACAGCCAGTTGGGCACCAGTAGCAATACCTTTGTAGGCACTACTTGAGCTACCTCCAGCTATGCCGAGCACGTGTGTTCCATGAGTGTCATAGCTATTGTCGTGGCGTGCTGCAAGTATCTTTTCCGTAGTGTTGTATATTACTCCGTAACCATAGTCGTTGAATCCACCAGTAACGTTCTGGTCCCATGCTGTAATGATACGGCAATTGCCGTCGGCATCCTTAAACATAGGATGGGTAAAGTCGAAACCGTTGTCAACCACACCAATTATTACGCCTTTGCCATCGAAGAGTGTAGGCAATCCGTTCTCTGTGCCTGTCTTGTCGGCATTAACAAGTGGGCGTACGCGGTCGAGTGTTGTTGTTGCATTGTTGCCTATATCAAGGCGTTCAACTCGAGCGTCGTTGCTTAAAGCCTCAATAGTGTTAGGGTTGATAATTGCCGTGTATAGACCATTGCCGCCCACATTAAACTTAACACCATATTCGGTGGCTACAGTTGTGCGGTCGGCATCATTATACAATTTTATAAAAGCGTTCAGCTTGTTCGGAGTATCGGCTTTTTGGGCGCGAAGCATAGCTGTCAGCGTTCCCGCTGACAGCTTGCTTGGATAAGTAATTGTGTGTTGCGCACAGATATTTATGCCGACACCCGACAGAAGCAGCAACGAAATGATATGTTGTTTCATTGCGTCCGTCGTTTTAGATAGTGTTACTTAATGACAACCTTCTTCATGGCACCGTCAGCCTTGATAACGTATGTACCCTTGTCAAGAGTTACGTCATGTCCGCTTGCCACGAGTACGCCCTCAAGAGTGTATACCTTAACAGGCTGGTCGCATACAACAGTATTGCCGTCGAGGTTGATAGCTGTACTTGCAAAGTTGTTGATGTGCTTGATACCGGTAGCTACGGTTGCCTGCCATTTTAGAATTGGGAATCCGTTGTTGATGTTCTTTGTATCAGCAACAAAAGCGTCTTCACCAGCGTTTATTTTTGTTAGGAAGTCGGCTTGTTTCATCTCGTCTGCAGTAACAGCAGTTGCATTTGGATCGTCAACACCAGTTAGTTCCAGTACATAGTAGCAGTTTTTAATGGTGCTATTTCCATCTTTAGATGATACAATGGCTTGGGGCTTACCCAGCCATGGGCTTTCCAAACCTTCTGCCTTGCCAAGGCTGTAGCTGTTGCTTACGCTGAATGTACCGTATGTGGCTCCTGCGATACCAGCTCCACCATAACCTGAAGATTTTACATATCCTGTATTATAACAATAGGTTGCAATACCATTGACGGCGCCCTGACCTACAATGCCGCTTATCTCTGTGGCTCCATCAATATTACCGCTGTTCGAGCAGAATCTTACGATACCGCCTTCCATTACACCTACAATGCCAGCTGAGTACATATTGGCATCAAGATGGCCGCGATTTTCGCAATATTCGATGATTCCACCATTCATCTGACCAATGAACATACCTGATGTTATGCCACCCTTAACGGTAGAATTGCTACCTATGATGATGTTGCGTATTTCAGTGCCATTGGTTGTACATGCAAACAATCCGGTGCCGCCGAGTTCTTCGTTAATATACTCAACATAAAGGTTGTCGATAACATGCTTTGCGCCATCGAATGTGCCTTTGAAGTAGAACGAGGCATCAACGGTTTCGTTATTTGAGGTATCAATATATTTATTGAATTTACCAATCATTGGGAATGTATGCTCATTGCCACCCATATCAAGGTCGGCTGCAAGCTTGAAGTTCTTTCCCTCGAATGTATTGCCGCCATTCACCTGCTCGGCGAGCCAAGCAAGGTTCTGAGGATTCTCGATAAGGTACGGATTAGCTTTGCTACCGTCTCCTTTGGTACATTCGGCTGATGTTCCGTCCCATGCCTGGGCGTTCATGTTTGTACACATTGCACACATTGCAATAGCCAAAAGGGTTGACTTGTGATTGAATTGTTTCATAACGTTTTGTTTTTTGTGATTAAATAAACTATTACTGTTGATCCTAAAATCCGCAACTATCATCCAATACACGATTAAGGGTAGATTTATGAGTCG